>ERZ773138.162-NODE-162-length-84502-cov-16.033240_pt1 | contig 84502 bp, 74 predicted proteins | sample MGYA00511114_ERZ773138 | MGnify/ENA primary metagenome ERZ773138 (study PRJEB29015, sample SAMEA2737805) | human gut metagenome | biome: human gut; feature: human-associated habitat; material: faeces | place: China | collected 2012 ...
ACTCGCAGCCCGGTCATAACGAAGACGGGGTGGCTGAAATGCCAATGGTGCGGTGCAAGCCCGCCGCCGGACGATTCCCCACTCCTAGGGAAGTCGAGGACCAATATGGGAGACCTTAACTTATTAACGCAGTTGAGCACTTGTTTCGTGCTTTTCTGCGACTGGAGAATTGGAACCCACCAATTCTCGTTACATACTCTTTGTTCCTGATTTCTGCTTCAGCTGGAGGTGATCAACATTTCAGAATATCTTACCACGCAAACTCCGCTGCCGCCGTTTCTCCCATACCCACGCTTCCTTTTGGAACTTGACCTGAGCCAGACTGCAAAAATGACTTATGTGCTGCTGCTCGACCGTGCCACGCTCTCGCAGAAAAATCTCTGGATAGATGAACGTGGATTCGTGTTTGTCATTTTTACGATTTGCTCTTTGGCTGAGCAGCTAGGGCGCAGCACTGTCAGTGTTTCCAGTGCGCTTAAGGAATTGGACGCTGCGGGATTGATTGAGCGCAGACGAACGCGGTTTTCTTCGCCCAATCACATCTTTGTGAAAATTCCAAATGTTGAATAGTTCTGCGTTTTTCACGATTCAAGAACCGCCAAAATCACGATTCTGTGATGCAGATTCTTAATGGCATCTGCAAAAGATATTTTTCCTATGCAGTATAGCAGCCTTTAAGACTGTATCGAAGAAAACTTTCACCTAACCAACGTAATAAAACAAAAAGAGAAAAACGAATAGAATCCATCCATTCCTTTCCGTATTTGCACCACATGAATGAGGAGGTCTGCCCTTGAACAAAGAAAAATCTGAGAAGAAGCCCACCACACGCAAACGTGCGCCGAGAAGTCCGAAGTCCGTGCGCCTGATCGTGGAACGCCATTATATCGGCAATGTGCCGATGAATACGCTTTTTCAGCGGCTTGTGGAAGAAGAAATTCGTAAAACTGCCGAATCGTATCTCGCCGCTGGCTAATTGGACGTTTTACTGCGGAAAAGGGCTTGCATCATCACGCAGCATCCGCTACAATGTGATTGATGAGGTCTCTTTTCCATTATGGAGGTACACATGGAAAAGGACAAAAAAGTAACTGCTTTATACTGCCGACTGTCAAAAGATGACGGTTCAAACAGCGAAAGCCTGAGCATCCGCACTCAAAAGGCGATGCTTATGGAGTATGCCACACGCAACGGTTTCGGGAATTGCCAGTTCTATGTTGATGATGGTTACAGCGGTACGAACTCTGACCGCCCTGCCTTTCAGGAACTTCTGGATGATATCCGGGAAGGAAAGGTGGCAACAGTCATTACCAAAGACCAGTCCCGACTTGGACGCAACCACATCGAAACCGGAACGTATATGGAAATCTTCTTTCCTGAACACGGTGTCCGCTATATTGCAATCAACGATGGTTATGATTCCAACGAGCAATCTCAGATGGATATTGCCCCGTTCCGAAACATCATCAATGAAATGTACGCCAAAGACACTTCCCGAAAAATCAAGAGTGCCCTTCGGACACGCAAGAAAAGCGGAAAGTATATCTCCAGCGGCGCACCGTTTGGCTACCAGAAAGACCCTGCCGACCACAATCACCTTGTGATCGACCCGAACACCGCCCCCGTTGTTGAGTATATCTATTCAATGGCAGAGGAAGGGCTGGGGCTTCACCGCATCGCCAAGCGGCTCCACGATGAAAAAGTCTTGAAGCCGTGTTACTACAAGAAAGAGATGTTTGGCCGCTTTATTGATGATGAAAAGATGTATGATTGGGACAGTGCCTATATCAGTCAGGTTCTGCACAGCCCAGTCTACGCCGGACACATCATCTACGAAGCCAAGCCCACCGTGTCCATGAAATCCAAAAAGCGGCGTTATATTCCGTTTGAAGAACGCGCTATCGTTCCGAATACACATGAAGCAATCATCCCACAAGACCGTTGGGAGAACGTGCAGCGAATCCTTTACAGCCGTTCCAGTAGTTTTATGTGCGATAAGACCGACTACGACAATATCTTCAAAGGCATCGTCCGCTGTGCAGACTGCGGCAGAACGATGTTAGTCAAGGTCGAGCACAGGCGCAAACGTAACAGTGTTCTGGATCAGACCTTTTATTGTTGCAGCACTTATCGGAAATATGGTGCGAAAGCCTGTGACTCTCATAATTTGGAAGCCCGTGTTCTGCATGAAGCTGTCTTTGCGGACATTCAGGCACACGCAAAGGCCGCTGTGAGCAATCGGGAAGCCCTTGTGAAGAAGATTGCAAATCAGATGCACCTCCGGGTGTCCTCTGACCGGGCGCAGCACAAACGGGATTTGAAGCAGTGTAAAGCACGAATCGCAGAAATCGAAGACCTGTATGCAAAACTTTATGAGGACGTATCAAAGGGACTTCTCCCGGAGAAACGTTTTCAAATGCTTGCAGATCGCTACGACAAAGAACAGGCTGAACTGACCGAGAAGATTGAGCAGTACGAGCGGGAAGGCCGTGCTGAACACGATCAGCTGGACAAGATTCAGGATTTTATTGATGAAGTCAGCAAGTACGCTGGCATCACCGAACTGAACTATAAGATTCTGCATCAGCTGATTGACAAGATTCTGGTATCCAAAGCGGAAAAGGTCGATGGCGAATACGTCCAGAAAATCCAGATTTTCTACCGCTTTATCGGCCCATTGGATGCCATCGAGTAACAATGTCAGAAAAGTCACCTCCGAGAACTATCCTGCAGACATGGGAATATGAGGTGACTGCGACGGAGCAGCTCGCTGACATCCTTAAAGACCCGGCTTTGCCGGTCATGGAGATCCCGAAGGAGCTCCGCGCCGGGGACATGCTTCTCAGCGAGCAGCAGCGCAAGGCGATCGGTCTGGCGCTGAACAGCCGCCTCGCCGTCATCCTCGGCGGCGCCGGCAGCGGCAAGACCACGCTCATTGAAGCCATTGTACACTGTTTCAGAGGGAGCGTTGACAGTTCCGAGGCATATGTGCTCGCCGCCCCGACCGGCAAGGCTGCGCGCAACCTCACCGAGCGCACCGGGATCGAGGCGCGCACGGTCCACGGCGCACTGGGGAAGGTCCCGGATGCAAACTTTCTGGACGCCGTTTGCTGGATCCGCACCGGACTGGTCGTTGTCGACGAGGCGTCGATGGTGTCGCTGGAGATGCTCGCCGGTATTCTGAACCGTGTTCGCAGGAATTGCCGCGTCGTCCTGCTCGGCGATCCGAATCAGCTGCTGTCCGTGGGGGCAGGGAATGTCCTTTCCGACCTTCTGAAGCTCGGCGTCCCCTCGATCTTTCTGGAGCAGCAGTACCGTCAAAGCGCGGCTGCCGCGGCGCTGCGGCAGAACGTCGCAGCCTTCCCAAAGCTGAGCGATGAGCGGGAACTGCAATGGGATGACAGCTTTCGTCTGCTTTCCGCGGATAGTAAGATCATTCCCGATCTTTTGTGCGAGGAGGCCGCGCGGCGCTACCGGGCGGGTGAGAGCATTCAGGTCCTCTCTCCGGTGAAGACCAAAACCGACTTTTCCGTACAGGCGCTCAACACGCGCCTGCAAAATGAAGTCAACCCGCTGACAGCGGAAAAGCAGACATGGGGAGCATTCCGTGACGGCGACCGTGTCATCGTTACGCAGAATAACTCCTATTACAACATCTGCAACGGCGATGTCGGCGTGCTGTATATTCGCGGAGAGAAGCCTCACCGTGTCGCCACGCTTGCGGTCAGGGGAACGTTGAAGACCTGGCAGATCGACTGTATGGAGAAATACGGCGCTGCCAATGACGACGCGCCCCCACCGCGCCTTGCGCTCGCCTATGCGCTGACGGTGCATAAAAGTCAGGGCAGCCAGTATGACACTATCCTCATGCCGGTGAGCACGGCGACTGCAAAAATGCTGTATCGCAATCTGCTCTACACCGCGATCTCACGAGCGCGGAAGGAGGTCATCCTCGTAGGGAGCCGCGAGGCAGTGAACACCGCAATGCAGTGCATCCCGTACCCGCGCAAGTCCAAGCTCGTCGCCCGAACCAATCTGCTGCGCCTCAGGCGCAGCGCGTGAGGCGGCGATACCGCGGGGCGCAGGCTCGACAGAAGTAGTATTGATGTGAATAACTTCGACAGAAAAAAGTTTTTCACATCAATGTGAAAAACTTTACTTAATGCCGTAGATGTGCTATCATGGTTTCAAGGTGGTGACAGGATCATGGAGTTAAAAAACAGATCGCAGTACCTTGATAAGCTCATCTCCGTTCAGGATATGGAGGTCATCAAGGTCGTGACCGGAATCCGGCGCTGCGGCAAATCCAGCCTGCTGAAATTGATGATGGCACATCTGCGGGAACAGGGCGTCATGGAGGATCAGATCCTCTCGATGAACTTTGAGTCCATGCAGTTTGCCGATATGGACAGCAAAAGCCTTTATCAGTATGTGATGGAACGCGCACCCAAGGGTAAGCGGCTTTACCTGTTTTTAGACGAGGTGCAGAAGGTTCGGGACTGGCAGGATGCCGTGAATTCCTTCCGCGTGGATCTGGATTGCGACATTTATGTGACCGGTTCCAACGCCTACCTGCTTTCCTCCGAACTGTCCACGTATCTGTCCGGACGCTATGTGGAGATCAAAATGCTGCCGCTGTCATTCCGCGAGTTTTTGGACTTCCACGGCTATTTGCTGGAGGAGTACAAAGCCCCCAACGGCACTATGAAACAGCGCGCCAAGGGAAAAGACGGCGAAGCGTATGAGCTGCGAGACCTGTTTGAAGCCTACGCACAGTTTGGCGGTATGCCGGCGCTGGCCGAGGCGGAGCTGGATCAGGAGCGCGCCAATATGCTGCTGGACGGCATTTATTCCGCTGTTGTTGTGCGGGATATTCTGGAACGCGGCAAACGGAAAGAACAGCGGGCCGTTACCGACGCGCTGCTGCTCCGCAAAATTATCCTGTTTCTGGCTGATAACATCGGCAACAACACCTCGGCTGCGTCCATCGGGCGCACCCTTGTCAGCGAGGGCCTGCTGGACGATGGCAGAAAGACCAAGCCTGCGGTGCAGACCATCTCTGCCTACATTGATGCACTGTTGGAGTCCTATATCTTTTATGAGGTCAAGCGGTTTGACATCAAGGGAAAGGACTACTTGCGGACGTTGGGCAAATACTATATCGTCGATCCCGGCCTCCGCACCTATCTGTTAGGAAACCGGGGCGGCGATGTGGGACACATTCTGGAAAACATCGTTTATTTTGAACTGCTGCGGCGTGGTTATGAGGTGGCTATCGGCAAGGTCGGTGAAAAGGCGATTGACTTCATCGCAACGAAGATGAACGAGAAAAAGTATATCCAAGTCACCGACAACATGAACGCATCCGAAACCCGCGCACGGGAGCTTGCGCCGCTGCAAGCTGTGCAGGACAATTACGAGAAGATCGTGATTGCCATGGACTGCGACCTTATCAGCGACGTGGACGGTATCAAAATCGTAAAGGCGCTGGACTTTTTGCTCAACGAAGGGTAATTCCATGCCAAAAAGGGAGGCTGCGCTTGTGAAGCGCAGCCTCCCTACATTCCGTTCTATCCCGCGTCCTCCGGTTCAAAGGGGTGAAGGGCGTGGTAAAGCTTCTGACGTTCCCCGGCGCCGCGATACGCGGCAAAGGGACGAAACGGCGGGCGTTTTCCCGCCTTTCTCTGCCTGCGGTAACGCAGCACCAGCACGGCAGGCGCGACAGGCAGCAGGAGGGGATGCTCCTTGCAGGCGGGCCAGTGGGTATGGCAGGTCTCAACGCCCGTGCGGAAGAAACTGACCAGTCGGTTTTCCGTCCGTCCATCGGTAAAGAGCCGCTGCCCGTAGCGCTCCTCCTTGCAGCCGAAGTTCCCGGTGCGCAGGATATCCGCAAGCAGCGCGCGGCACAGCGCCTCATCCGCGGTCATGCACCACGGGGCATCCTCCCGCGGCAGGCCAAGCTCCTCCACGCAGATGCGGGTGACGACCCGCGCGAAGGGAAGAAGTCCGAATCGGGACAGCTTTGGCAGCAAGTCCTCCCACCGCTCCGGCGTCATATCACGGTGGACAAACACCGCCCAATCGCAGAGCTGCCGAAGCCCCAGACCGCTGCTCGTGATATGCTCCAGCTTGTGGAGCAGCAGCAAGACAGCCTGACGCTCCGGCGGCAGGACGGGAAGGCCGCCGCGAAAGATCCCTTCTCCCGCAGCATTCTGGAAATACTCGCGCAAAGGCGCACCGCTGTCGCCGGAAGGGATACCGGGCGGCTCAAAGTGCAGCTCCACGAGAAATTGCTCCCGATGCATGGAGCGATGGAAGGGATGGTTGTCCTCCGGCGGACAATAGCCCCCGGCGCAGAGGATCGCCTCCGCTTTTTTTACATCGGCGGGGAAGAGCAGCAGGTCAATGTCTCCGGCGCAGCGCAGCTCCGGCCGGGGATAGCACGCGGCAGAGGAGCTGCCCTTCAAAATCACGCAGGGGAACCCTGAAAGTGCCTTCAGCACCTCCTGCTGCTCACCAAGGAGCTGCTCGTTATACCACATGGCAGAGAGGACCTCCTGCCGCCAGGCGACGGCTGTCTCCTTGGGGAGGGCGGCTCGCTCCCGCTCCGTCAGGCAGTCATAGACCAGCAGATGAACGCTGTGGCTGGCGGCCTCTTCAAAAATGCTCTGCCAGTCCGCATTCGGCGGCAGCGGCGTATCCTGTCCAAAAAGCGCGCGGCGCAGGAGGGCCAATAAGCTCTGTTCCGTATCCGTCATCGGGCTGACACCTCCACACCGCAAAAAGTTGAATACAGTATAGCAGAAAACGACAAATACAACAAGCACCTGATTTTCCGCGTCTCCGACCATGGGCGTTCTATAGGATCGCGCGGAGGGGAACACGGTCAAATAATTGAACAAAATCAAATTTTTGTTCAATATAGGGGAGGGCGCATAGCGCATAGCGCGCCAAGCGCCCCTTTTCCTATCCGTTCCACTCCGACAAGCTGTGCAGCGTGATGTTCTCCGGCTTTTCCACCGCTTTCATCGCTTCAATGGCGGCAGTGCAATCTGTGTAAACGTTCAGCTTCTCGCTGCGGTTGAACTGCGGGTCGACCGCAAAGCCTGCGTCCGAGGGCCGCAGCAGCACCAGCGCCGAAGCGCCGGGGATCACGCACTCCTTCAGCAGACGGGAAACGTTCGCGCCGAGGATCACCGTATGATACAGCCCGCTGCCAAGCTGCTCGTCCTTCGCCGCACCCGCGTAGGCCCCCTCGCCGGAAACGGTCACCGTTTTCGTGCCCGCGTTGTAGCTCCAATACGTCCCGGGACCCGCGATCTTCGGGTTTCCCAGTTCCTCCGGCACGTCCATCCCCTGCATATTGTAGGCAGGCGCCGACGCTGCGGCATATTGGTACTCCGTGCCCGCCCTTGCGTTGATGTAGAAATAGTTGAAGCCCGCACTGTTTCCCGGCGAGACCGTGTAGACCATGACCGCGCCATTCGGTTTTGTGAAGGTCGCCGTTCCCTCCTCGATCGAGGGAAATCCGATCTTCAGCGTGACGCCGATCTCCGCGAACGCCTTTGTGAGCAAAAGCCCATGCTCTTTTATGTCTTTTTGCGGAATGCTGTTGCAGGTATACCAGCCCTTTTTCGCGCAGAGCGCGAGCTCGTCGTCCATCAGGCGGCAGAAGTTCTGATAGGCCTCCTCCGTAACGGTCACGGAATCGTCGAACAGCTCCCAGAAAAAGCTCTGTGTATACGCCCTGTCGTAGGCGTTGCCCATGGAAAAATGCCGCTGGAGCCGCTTCAGCAGCAGATACTTGTACTGATTGGATGTATAGCTCATACCCCGCCCCGCTTTCTTCTGACACTGCCGTAGCGCTTGACCGCGTGGCGGAACTCTCCAAGGGAAAAATCCGGGAAGAGCGTTTCGGTGAAGTAAAGCTCTGAATAGGCGGACTGCCACAGCAGGAAGTTGGAGAGCCGCTGAAAGCCGCCCGTGCGGATGATGAGGTCAGGCTCGGGAAGATCCTGATACAGCGCCGCCGTGATCTCCTCCTCCGTCCGCGCGCCCTTGGCAACGGCGTCCACGATCTCCATCCGCCCGGAGTAGTTGCAGCACAGGTTCAGCGTCAGGCCGTCACAGTGGGCGGTCTCGCGCTGGATGCGCTCCATTTTTTCGATGCTCTCGGGCGGAACGCGCTTGTCCGTCCCGGAGATGAGCACGCGGATGTTGTTTGCCGCAAATTCCCGATACCGTTCAAAATACCGGTTCGCCATGGAAAAGAGCGCGTCCACCTCCTCCTTGGGCCGATTCCAGTTCTCCCACGAAAAGCAGTAGACAGACAGGGCCGGAATGCCCATGTCCACACACCAGTGCATCATGTCCTCCACCTTGTTCAAGCCCTGCTCGTGCCCCAAGGAGCGCTCCAGACCGCGCTGCTCCGCCCAGCGTCCGTTTCCGTCGGCGATGACCGCAACATGGTTCAGCCGATTCACGATTTCGCCCCCTTCTCGGCGGTCGCCGGATAAACGGCGGTCACAACGCCGCTGTTCGCAGCATTGCTGACGCTCGCCGCGCCCGCTGCCGTGAAGAAGTTCTCCGCCACGCCGTCAAATGTATATCCGACCTTTGCCTTCAGCGTGATGGTCGCCGTGTAGACCGTAGCGTAGTTAAATGCCACAGCGCTCGGCGACCACGCGACCGTGCCGGTGAACTGTCTGCCCTCCTGGACGACCTTCTTGGGATATTTGCGCGCAACCGGCGCGGGGATGCCCTCGATGACGGGCTCCGTCACCGTGACACGTTCCGCCTCTTCAAGCCCGAAGATGGCGACGGTCAGTTCCCGGCTCGGCGCGTTCACAGCGGAAATGGTGATGGTGGTGAAGCCCACCGTGTTTGTATTCTTGTTCGGAGCGGTAACAGCGGTGTTCACAATGGTCAGCGCCGCTGCGATCACCGCCTGCGTGTTGACGGTGGAGGAATCGGACGGCAGACCGAGCTGCACGCCGTTTTCGCCGATCTTGTAGCCCTCGGCGGTCAAGGTGTAGGTCGTCCCCTGCTCGGCGGTGTCCCAGCCGGTGAGCGTGAACAATACCGGCGCGGCGACCACATAAGCGGAGCTGCCGCCCCCGCTCTCTTCGAGCGTGCCGGTCAGCTTCTGCCCCTTGGCGTAGGCGGTCTTGCCCTTGCGCACGTCGCCCGCCTCCGCCGTCGCGTCGCCCGTGTCCGTCCCGGTCTGGATATTTGCGATGGTTTCCGGCATCTGCGCGAGCGTCAGCTTGTCCGTGCCGCCGTTTTTCGCGCGGATCGCGTCCGCGATCGCCGTCAGCTTGTCAGTAAGTGCCATTTTCGACCACCCCCAGCCGTCCGTCGATGTATTCCCGCATGGCGCTTACATCGTCCTCGGTCCAGTAGTCCACGCCGCGAATCGGCGTTTTGCCGTCCACGCCGTCCTTGCCGTCTGTCCCATTTCTTCCGTCTGTCCCGTCCTTGCCGTTTACGCCATCTTTGCCGTTTACGCCATCCAGTCCCTTCGGCAGTGGGAAAGCACTCTCCTTGTAGCTGTGGCTATCCAGTTCCCACAGCATCCAAAAGCCGTTTTCACCGGGGATGGGCGGATGACCATTCATCTCCCGGACGTTGGACTCCAAGCGGATGAACTCGCCGGGCGAGGCGGGCCATTCGCCGTCCGTCAGACTTTCCGCCACAAAAACGCTGATCACATTGCTGTGCTGTACGGTCACGCCGTCGGTGCGGAGCGTTCCCACCAGCTGCAGGCTGTACCAGCCCCACAGCGCCAGATGCTTTTCCGTCAGCACGCAGCCCACGTCCCCCTCCATGGGGCTCAGGGGAATGACCTCGTACCAGTCCCCCTTCCGTACCCGCATCTCCCAGTCATAGTCCTGCGGCGTGCCGCGCACCAGCAGCACACGGGAAAGGTGGTCGTACTGACGTGCCAGAATACTGCCGTCGTGTGAGATCTCCCAATCTTTGAAATAAATCATATTTGCTCCCCCCTATTCTTCTATTATTCATCAAATTTTGGAAGAACGCTTCCGACCTAACTCTCAGAATCACGACACGCCATCAATATGCAGTAAAAATTTTTTCGTTATGACATCATTTCGACCATTCTCCTCTTGACGGCATGATATTATAATGTCATAATATCCTCAATGAACGATCGCTGTGGGACTGTCCGCAGCCGCAAAAACGATCCTACCGAAACTTTCAGATACCGACATCAAACAACGCACGAACGGAGGTCTTGTCGATGGAACAGGAAAAGAAGATCAAGCTGCTGGTCTACGCCACGGAGGACGAGCGGGCACGCATCAAGATGGCTGCCGCCAAGCTGCACATGAGCATGAGCCAGCTGATCCTGGACAGCGTGCTGGAGCAGGTCGCCAGCATTGAGGAGCTGGAAAAGAACGGAGGGAGCCAGTTATGAAAACGATCGCTGTCATGAACCAGAAGGGCGGCACCGGCAAGACCACCAGCGCCATCAATCTGGCAGGCGAACTGGTCCGCCGCGGCAAGAAGGTTCTCATCGTGGACATGGACACTCAGGGCAACGCCACCAGCAACCTCCAACTGACGGACGTGTCCCCCTTCACCCTGACCGACGTGATCGTATCCAAAACCGCCGTCCTGGCGGACACCATCTGCCACACCAGCATCGAAAAACTCGATCTCATCCGGGGCGGCGGTCTGCTGGCGCCGGCACTGGCAGCCATGCAGGAAATGCCCTTCGGCCGGGACACTACCCTGCGCCGCCTGCTGCCGCAGCTTCCCGATACATACGATTTTGTATTCTTCGACTGCTCCCCTTCTCTCGAAAGCCTTTTTAACATCAACGTGCTGGTCGCCGTTGAGTATGTTCTCATCCCCATCAAGGTGGACAAGAACTCCATCGAGGGCTATGACGTGATGCTGGAAACCATCCAGTCCGTCCGCGAGATCGCCAACCCCGACATTCGCGTGCTGGGCATCTTTATGACGGCGGTGGAGGTCTGCTCCAGTCTCGATAAGGAAATGATCTCCCACTTCCCTGCCATGCTGCCCGATCTTGCGTTCAAAACCTTCATCCGCAAGAATATTGACGTCAAAAAAGCGCCTCTGGCGCTTCAACCCCTTTGCTTCTTCTCTCCCCGCTGCGCCGCGACTGTCGACTATGCCGCTTTGTGCGACGAAATGCTTGAAAGAATGGGGGACTGATGAATGGCGAGCAAGAAGAATCCCTCCATTTTCTCCACGCTGCAAAAGACCACTGCCAATGCCAGCGCCGTGAACGGTGAATTCACCCACCAGATCCCGCTGGACGCGCTGGAGGATAACCCCCTGAACCGTTTTTCCATGGCGGAGGATGAGGAATTTCTCTCCACCATGCACTCCGTGGAGAAGGACGGCTTGCTGGAGGATATCATCGTCACCCCGTCGGACACGGAAGGCCGTTACCGCATCATCAGCGGTCACCGGCGCGTCCACGCCTCCCGAAAGCTGGGCCGCGCCACCGTGCCCTGCAAGATCCGCCATTACGACAGTAAGCTTTCCGAGCTGCGGGCGCTGATGGGCGCCAACATCCACCGCCGGAATATCTCCGCCTTCGACATGGCGCGCCAGTTGGAGACCCTGCGCAGCACGCTGGCGGAAGAGGGCGGGCTCCCCGATAATGTGAAGGAGCAGTCGGAGCTGATGGCATCTCAGGTCGATCTGAGCCGCGCCACCGTGGAGCGGTATCTGGATCTTCTGAATCTGGATGAGACCGTTACCGCGTGGGCGGAAAACGGGCAGATGACCATGACCGATGCCTATGAGCTGGCACGTCAGAAAAACATCCATCTTCAGCCCGTCGTAGAGGAGTATGTTGCCCGGAACGACGCCAAGGGCGACCTGCCCGCGCTGGTGCACCGCGCCATCGCATGGGCAAAGGCAGCCGAACTCCCCCCTCCCCCGGCAAAGCCCGCCCAGAGCGCCAACCCCCTGCGGACGGTCGACTCCTTCGGAAGATCGGTCCGGCGTAGCATCGCCCAACTGAAGGAGCTGGATCTCAGCACGGACGTGGACAAGGACACCGCCAGGAAAAAGCTTGACACCTGCCTTGAAAATCTGGAGGAGCTGCGCCGCACCGTGGAGACGCTCAAAATGGTTTTGGACGACTGACTTACGGAAAACAAAAACCGCCCAAAACGGGTCCTATACAAAAAAATCCGACGCAAATGCGTCGGATTTTTTTCTTCTCTGGACAACGCCGCTTTTGCAGCACGATACGCCGAATTTCAGAAAATGCCTTGGAATTATGACCTTTGCGCGGAAAAACGTGTGCTGCGCCTGCCCCTGAACAGGCTTGACCGGCAGCACTGTGCAAGTCGTGCTGCCGGTCAAAAGAGACTTCTCTATTGCCTTTTGAGGTGTCTGTACCTTTATCCGTACTGGTAGAAGAGAGAGGCGAAGCCGCCCGAATGGACCAGGCACGCACCGTCGCTTTTTACCTCGCCGCGGCGGAGCAGATCGCACATACCCCAAGCTGTCTTGGCCGTGTAGATGCGCTCAAGGAGCACGCCCTCCAGCTGCGCCATCTGCTCGATCATCGCGTCCGACTGTTCGGTGGGAATCCCCCAGCCGTCGCCGCGGTACTGGCCGTGAACGGTCATGACGGACGAGATGGGAACAGGAGGCGTAAGGCCGGTGTAGCGCTCCAATCCGCGGAAAAGATCGTCGAGTATGCTCTCAAGCTCCTCTTTCGTGTTCTCCACAGAGACGACGTGCACATGGAAGGGTGCACCCAGAAGGGCTGTGCCGTACACGATGCCCGCTGCCATTCCGCCGTTCCCGCCGGGGACGAACAGATCGTGGATCTGCGCGCCGGCGGGAGAATTCACCAGCTCGATCGGCAGGTGGAAATAGCCGACGGCAGCATGAACGGAGGTCGCGCCATTTTCCACGACAAAGGGCTTTTTCCCCTCCTGCCGCAAGCGCTCAGTCAGCTCCTCCACATAGACATTGCGTTCCGTTTCCGGGATAGTCCCCACATAGTGCTCCTCCACGCCGGAGAGCTTGTTGAGCAGGATGTTGCCCGCAAGATGCGTGGGCTGATCGTTGTTGTGCACCAGAATACACTTGATCCCCAGCCGGCAGCAGGCGGACGCGGCGATAGAGCACAAGTTGGAGTTCTCCTGCCCGGAGGCGATCACCACATCGCAGCCCTGCGCCTGTGCCTCGCCCAGCAGGTATTCAAGCGGACGGACCTTGTTGCCGCCGGAGCCGACGCCGTTGAGGTCGTCGCGCTTGATGTAGAGCGGGCAGGTATTCAGCTTCCGCTCCAGACGCGGCAGACGGTGCACAGGGGTAGCAAAATCGCACAGCCTGCTGCGCGGAAAGGCTGTCAGGGCAGCTTCCAGTTCGATTCCTGTCATATGCGCACTCCTTAGAGGGGCTTGCCGGTCTGCTTGTCGTACTTCTTGCACTTGAGCGTGAAATGCACCGTCTCATTGCTCTTGAACACGCCGAAGCCGATAAACGCCGTGACGACCGCGAGAATGGGAGAGAGCAGCGCGATCAGGTTGAAGGGCAGATACTGGGCGACGGACACGCCGAACAGACCCGTATACAGGATGGCAGAGGCGTCCCAGGGCACGATGGAGCCGAGCACGGTTCCCGTGCACTCAAGCGTGCGGGACATGACGCAGGGATTGACGTCCATATCGTCGAACGCGTTTCTGAACGCGATGGCGGGAAGGCTGAGGGTGCAGGACTGACCCGCGCCGCCAAACATCAGCACAATGCCGGTCACGGTCAGGGAAAGCACCAGACCGCCGACAGACTTGACGACCTTGCACAGGCTGTCCATCAGGCGATGGAGCACGCCGGTGCGCTCGAAAATACCGGAGAACATACCCGCGCCGATGCACAGGAAGATCGTTTCCGCCATACTGAGGGCGCCGCCGCGGGAGAGGAGCTTGTCCACATCCGCATTGCCGGTTGCGCTCACAAAGCCGTTGATGGCGGCGGAGATCACATCGTTCAGGGAAGCACCCTGGAAGACCATCGCCCAGATGCAGCCGATGACCAGACCTCCGGCAAAGACGGGGATGGTGGGCTTGCGCATGGCGGAGAGCACCAGAACGAACAGGAGCGGCACCAGCATCAGCACGCTGACATGGCAGGAGCCGAGCAGGCTGTCGGAGAGGACCTTCACGGCGGAGAGGTCAACATCGCCCGAGGCGTAGCGCATCCCCAGCAGCCCATACACCACGATGGAGATGAGCGAGGCGGGAACGGTCACGTAAAGCAGGGACGTGATGTGGTCGAACAGCTTGACGCCGGAGGTCGCGGAGGCCAGCAGCGTGGTATCGGACAGCGGGGAGAGCTTATCGCCGACCAGCGCGCCGGAGATGATAGCGCCTGCCGCCATCTCAACAGGAACGCCGAGGCCCTGCGCGATACCGATCAGTGCGATGCCCATCGTGCCCGCGGTGCCCCAGGAGGTACCGGTGACGATGGAGGTAATGATGCAGATGATGAAAGCGATCGGCAGGAAAATTTTCGGGTTGATGAGGTTCACGCCGTAGTAGAGCATGGTCTGCACGCTGCCGGCGGAAATCCACACGCCGATGAGCATACCGATGAGGATCATCACGATCACGGTCTGGTTGACGCGGCCGATGCCCTTCATGGCGGACTCTTCCAGCTCATCCCAGGAGTAACCGAGGTAGATGCCGAAGAGCCCCTCCACGCAGATCGCCGCCGTCAGGCCGAGCATGATGCTCACGCCCTGGAAAATGAGGGTCAGCAATACCGCAAGCGGCAGCAGGAAGCCGAGCAACGCCAGCCCCGTGGACAGTTCTTTCTTTGCTTTCACTGTAATTTCCTCCTTCAAATAAAATATGGTTTATCAGGTCATTTTCAGGTGTCGATCTCTGCGATCGCTTCGATCTCGCACAGCACGCCCTTGGGGAGCGCACGCGCCGCCAGGCAGGAGCGCGCGGGCTTCTGGGTGAAGTATTGCTCATAAACGGCGTTGAAGGTGGCGAAGTCTGCCATATCCGCCAGGAAGCAAGTCGTCTTGACGACCTTTTCCATGCTGCTGCCCGCAGCGGTCAGAATGGCTGCCACGTTTTTGCAGGACTGGTGCGCCTGCGCCTCAATGCCCTCAGGTACAGCGCCGGTCTCGGGAACAGCAGGGATCTGACCGGAGGTGAACACTACCCTGCCCATGCAAACCGCCTGAGAGTAGGGGCCGATCGCGGCCGGCGCCTGAGAAGTTTCGACTTTTGTCATAGAATGATCTCCCATCCTGCCGCTGGTGCGGCATAGTATTTCTTGCCCTGGCAGCCCCGCACACACATATGGAATAGGCTGCCGGTCAGGTTAACTTTAGATTAGCAATGAATTATAATTTAGTCAATAGTTTTTTTCTCATCCGCATTAATTTATCTCATTTGCATTAATTTTTTCAATGTTTTTGTTGCACTTTGCTATTTTTTGAGTTATAATCAAAGAAAATTTGTTCAAGAAAGGATAAATCCTGTGGCACCGAAAAAATTTGAGCTGACAGAAGTGGATCGTGAGATCCTTCGGTCCTACCAATACATGCTGGACGGTCTCGCGCTCTACCTTGGCGACAGCTATGAGATCGTGCTCCACAGTCTGGATGAGCTGAGCCACTCCGTAATCAAGATCATCAACGGTCATTACACCAAGCGTGAGGTGGGCGCGCCGATCACCGACCTGGCACTCTCCATGCTGCACGATATTCAGAAAAGCCAGACCCCGCACTCCATGGTCTACTTCAACAGGAGAGAGGGGCACACTCTTAAATCTGTGACGATCCCGGTGATCGGCGAGAGGGAGCGCATCATCGGACTCGTCTGTATGAACTTCCAGTGCGATGTGCCGTTTTCGCAGTTCATCTCCACATTTCTCCCCACCACCTCCGACCTGACCATATCCCGAGAGACCGAGAGCTTTAATGCCGACATTGATGAGGTCATCTCCACCGCGATGGCAAAGGCGAGAGAGAGCGTTTCTGCATCGCCGAATATTCCCTCCACCAACCGCAATAAGGAGATCATCCGCCAGCTCTACCAACAGGGCATCTTCAACATCAAGGACGCAGTCGTGTATGTCTCCGCCAGTTTGGGGATCTCAAAGAACACGGTCTATCTGCATCTTCGCAACCTCAAGCACGAACTTCCGTCGTAACGCGCGCGGGAGCGCATTGCAATACTGAAAAAGCAAAAAAGCAGCCGACCTCCCTCCCCTCCCCCGGTAAAGCCCGCCAAGTCCATAAATACAAAAAGATCCCCGAACCGTTCATTGTCAGACCGGTTCGGGGATCGCTCTTATCCTTGCGCTCTGCCGTTTACTGCGTCATTTCGCAGTCAACGGTCTTGAAGATCTGAATTGTCCTTGTTCAAAAGGAGAATGTTGTGCCGCAGCGCATAGATCGCGGGGGCAGCGGCAACGCCGCCCTGGCGCAGATCTCCGCCGAGCAAGCGGCGCGTCTGGCGAAGCTCATAAATGAATTCTTTGCTCCCGCAGACCAGTGAGCCGATCGGCGCGCCAAAATCCTCGGACACACAGAACATACATCTGTCGGCATACTGCGCGATCTCTTTTGCCTCCACACCGAGCGCGTGCGCAGCATTGAAAATTCGTGCACCATGTCAAGCAGGCGATAGAACGCACCGACCATCGCAACGATCTCAATTTGAGGTAAATGGTCATCTTCTGCGCGAAGGGCTTTACGCCGCACCGGGAAAAAAAGGCCTCCCCCTCCCCTGCCCCGATCAGCGGTGATCGCTCCGGTGAAATCCGATTTGATTTCGTGCAGCGACTCTCCCCCGCTTTCGACGAATTCCGACTCGGTTTCGTGCAGCGCCTCTCCCTCGCTTTCGCCGAATTCCGACTCGGTTTCGTGCGGCATCTCCTCCATCTTCTCGACGAGTTCCGACTTGGTTTCGTGCGCCCGCTTTCCCCTTTCCCCGACGAATTCCGACTCGATTTCGTGCAGCGCTCTCCCCCGCCTTCGACGAATTCCGACTTAGTTTCGTGCACCCACGCTTCCCTGTTCCAGCTGATTTCCGACTTGATTTCGTGCAGGCTTCTTTCGATTTCTTGCCGAAATCGGAACGCCTTCCCACAAAAACTCACGTGAGACTTGTCCAAACTCACTACATCTGGTGTTTTGCTCACGCGCCGATATCCAATCTCTTGGAACTGATTTTCTTCTCATCTGCACGTTTTCAAGTCGTACTTTCCCAAACATCTGCCTAAAACATCATGCACGAGAGCACGTCGGAATTCCGAAAATTACACACAGCGAACTGCACGTTTCCAAGTCGGTCTTCCGCCCTTTTTCTCATCACTCCGGAAAAGCTCAGAACGGCAGCGGCGACACTTGGACAATTTTCTTTTTGTTTTTACAAGCGATATTCTCTCGCGAAAAGGAATAAATTTTCCGCTCTGTTCGACCGAAGGATACAACGCCTCCCTCGGCGGCGCTGAATGGTAGAAACAGTTCTTTGGACAAAGCCGGACAAGTCACACGTGAGACTTAGGAACTCGTCCTGTTTCACACCTGATTTCAGAGAGGAGAAGAATGTTATGTCTACCACTTGCATCCCCCCTGCCCGCCACATCCGCACGGACGATATCCCGGAGGAGTACCGAGACATCGTGGACGCCATCGGTATGGAGGCGTTCGTCCACCTGACGCTGCTGTGTGGCGGACAAACGCTGTACGTTCCCAAGCGGGAATCGCTGGAGCGCGGCGCCCGCGATCGGGACATTCACGCCCTGTTTAATGGCTCTAACTACCGAAGTCTCGCGGCCCAATTCCGCCTTAGCGAGCGCCAGATCCGAAAGATCATCAACGGCAGCCGCTGCTGACGGACAAATAACGCGCCGCTCGGACAGGTCTCACGTGAGACCTGTCCGAGCGATGAGAATATTTTCCTCGCGATTTGCGAAAAAAACTTTTTCTTTCCCTTTTTTTCAACTTATGCTATACTAAGCTTCTAAAAAAGCAATCTTTTCCCAAAAGGAGGGTCGCACCATGTCCCAGTTCCCCGAACCGGCAGAGCAATTGAAGGACACCCCCCTGCGTTTTCTGGAGACCGAACAGTTTCAGGAGATGCTGGATACATACAACAAGCTGAAGCCGCTGGAAAAAGAGCACCCCAGAAAGTTCAAAAATCAGATGAACGTCTTTGACTTCAGCGACATTTACCCCTTGATGGACAGTTATCTTCAGACACACGATCTGTCTTCGCCGGAGGCGGTGGCAGAGGCGGTGACCATCGGCGCGTCGGAGACCGTCACGTTCGCCGCCACGCTGCTGGATATTTTTGATAAGACCGTCACCGCGAGGGTGCAGGAATACGATGTGCTGGGCAACAGCCCCGCCACCTATTTCATCTGCGGCGTCTGGGCGAATATGAAGCGCGGCAGGGAATTTCATCCCTCCTCCAACGGCATCACCGTGACCTATTCCGAGCCTGACGCCTACGGCAACCAGAACATCCGCTACCGCAACAAGGATTACGAAATGACCATCATCTTTGAGGCCGTCGCGGAATACACGAAAAATCTCTCCTGGACGGCGCACCGCCTGCTGATCTACACCCTGATGCGCGGCAACAGCGACAACTGGCGCAACAGCACCGCGAGCTTTACTATCGAGGAATATATGGACTGGGCGGGGCTCCGCTCCAGAGACGCCGCCTACCGCCAGATCAAGAAGGATATGCAGTCCATCACGGGCATGAAGATCACCGCGGAATCCTTCAAAAAGTATTTTGAATCCTTTTATATCACCCATCTGGCAACCGAGGCATCCATCAAAAAGTACACCGGCGAGGTGCGCATTTCCTTCGCCGAGAACGTGCGCCACTTCCTGACCCAGTATTACCAGCTGATCCCCGACTGGATGGGTCATCTGAGCGAAAATGCCTACCGCATGGCGTTTTATCTCTTCTACCGCGCGCGGAAAGCGCCCGTCGATGACGACGGCAGCTTCCGCGTAAAAATTCAGGACATCATCCACTACATCGGCCTGCCGACCAAGGAGGACGTCAAAAACCGCAACTATGACGAGGCGATCATTCGTCCGTTCAATAAGGCGGTGGAGGAGATCGAGGACGTCTCGGGCGGCTCGATCCACATGGATTTCGACTATGACGACATCAATACCTTCCTCGGCGGCAAGATGAACGTCGGCATTGATGCCACCATGCAGAGCTACATCCAGCAGATCGAAAAAAACAAGACGGTCAAGCAGATCGAGGCGAAGAAAAAGCCCGCTAAAAAGCCGCCCCAGAGCACGCAGTAACCCCTCAGCAACTGCACGAAACCACGTCTGAATTCTTCGAATTACTTCCAAAATACAGATCGAAGATCAAAGCATCCGTGGAAAAGATATCCACAAAAAACGGAAATTTGACGACAAAAGTCCGATTTTCCCACCAAAACGCCTACTTTTCACGGAAGTTCTCCACCGTCTGTGCCCATCCTGTGGACAAAACGAGGGTCACAGCCTGTCCAATTCCGACTTCGAGCCGTGCTAAGACGACTTCATTTCGTGCAAAGGCGACCTCAATTCGTGCAGGAGACCCAAAATCACCCAAACCATTTTTCCATGTTTTTCAAACTTTTATACAGATATTTTCTGTCGAATCACACTTTTATATTTGTTTCATCTAATTTTTTTCGGATTTTCTTTTTTTACCGAAAATCCCCTTATTGATATCTTAAGATATCTTACAGACCTCGCGGGAATCGCTCCTCCGCGGGGTCTTATGCTATAATAACGACAAGAAAAGGAGGCGATCCTATGCCGGACACCTTTAACGACCTGCGCCCCCGCATCGTTGACTATCTCTACGACCGGGGTATTGACCCGCAAAAGCGCTTTCGCTGCCTGAATCCAAAACATCTCGACCGCGATCCCTCCATGGGATACGACGCAAAACGGCAGAAAGTACACTGCTTTGCCTGCGGCGCGGACTATGATCTCTTCGATCTGCTGGCGATCGACGAAAACCTCACCTCGCCGCACGACGCTCTGGCACTTGCCAGCAAGCGCTACGGGCACGGCGACGCGGGAGAGACGCGCCCCGCTGACCGCCTGAGCAGGGAAACGCTGCCCGCCTCCTACCCCGAAAGCTGCTTTTCTCACCGCCGAAAAACCGATTATTTTGCCAAACGCGGGCTTTCCGACGCCACGGTGACGAGATTCCGCCTTGGCTACGACCCTGAGCATGACTGCGTGGTGCTGCCATGCGAAAACGGGCACTGCGTGCGCCGCGCCGTCGCGGAAAAGCGCTATCTCAACGAAAAAGGACAGCCTTCGCCCCTCTTCCAGCCGGAGCTGCTGACTGCGGGCGGGGAAGAGCCGGTCTTCCTTTTGGAAGGCGCCTTTGACGCGCTCTCGGCAGAGGAGCTGGGCTATCGGGCCGCCGCGCTGAACGGCACGGGCAACCGCGAAAAGGCGGCGGCTCTGCTGCGCGGACTGGATCGACCCGCCCCCATCCTGCTGCTGACGGACAACGACGCGGCAGGCAACGCGTGGGCAGCCGCCCTCTCCGAGGAATTTCCGTGGCTGTATCGCTGCCCGGGCGTTCCCACCGGCAAGGATCTGAACGAATTTCTCTGCGCCGACCGCGAGGGCGCGGCGCGATTTCTGGCGCAGGCGGTCGAGGATCGGCAGGCGCAGCAGCCGCCCCCCTATGCCGAGACCTCCGCCGCGGGGCAGATGGAGGCATTCCGCGCCTATATCGAGGCGCAGGCAAAACGCCCCGCGCTCAAAACCGGCTTTGAGGGGCTGGATCAGACGCTGGACGGCGGACTTTACGACGGACTTTATGTGATCGGCGCGGTCAGCTCGCTGGGCAAGACCGCCTTTTGTATGCAGATCGCCGATCAGCTTGCCATGCAGGGGCGCGACGTTCTCATTTTCTCCCTTGAAATGATGACATGGGAGCTGATGGCTCGTTCCGTTTCCCGCGAATCCTTCCTGCTCGACACCTCCGCGCGCCGCCGCCTTGCCAAGACCGCGCGCGGTGTTTTAGACGGCAGGCGCTGGGCGGGCTACAGTGCGCAGGATCTCGCGCATCTGGAGCTGGCACAGACGCGCTACGCCTCCTATGCAAGGCACCTCTATTTCCGCGAGGGCGACCACGAAACGGGGCTGGACTACATCCGCGCGGAGGTCGCGCGCCACATCGCCGAGACCGGACAAAAGCCCGTGGTGCTCATCGACTATCTCCAGATCATCGCCCCGGTGGACGTCCATTTCACGGACAAGCAGAACCTTGACCGCATCGTCTGCGCGCTGAAAAAGCTCTCGCGCCAGCACGGGCTGACCATCCTCGCCATTTCCTCCTTCAACCGCGAGAATTATAATCTGGAAGTCTCCATGAACGCCTTCAAGGAATCCGGCGGCATCGACTACTCCGCCGACGTGCTGATGGGACTTCAGGCGCGCGGGGCGGGGCGGCCCGGCTTCAACATCGACGAGGAAAAGCGCAAGGACCCCCGCGAGCTGGAGCTCAAGATCCTCAAGAATCGCTCCGCCGCGCTCGGACAGCCCATCCCGCTGCGCTACTATCCGGCGTTCTCCTGTTTTGAAGAAGGATAAGGCGGTCTCACGTGAGACTTGTCCGAGCAATTCGCGGCGATTAATTTTCGAATGTAAGACCCCTGGAAGGATATAGAAAAAAAAGCAAGAACTGCTTGCAAAAAGAGAAAATATCTGATAGACTTTATGTAGACTGTATTACTGTCAGTACGTGCGTCTATCCGCACGCCCGGACAGGGACAGGTTTTGGATGCTGCGAGCAGCGCTTGGGGCGGAAACGCTGACACCCTTTTGCGGTACTCGAAGATCATCAGTAAAAAAAAGGAGTGGTTAAGAAGATGAAAAAGCAGCGTATCTTGAGTGCTCTGCTGGCATTGTGCATCGTCTTTTCCCTGGTGCCCACAGCGCTGGCGGAAAAAGCTGACGATTTCACGGACGTCAGCAGATCCGACTGGTACTACCAGTTCGTAGACTATGTGACGTCGAAGGGTTACTTCAACGGCACCTCAGAGACGACCTTCGCCCCCGCGGAGAACATGACCCGTGCGATGTTTGTCACGGTTCTGTTCCGTTTCGACGGTGCAAAGGGTGATCGCAGCCAGAGCGCATTCACCGATGTGGCTCCCGGCGAGTGGTACACCGATGCCATCAACTGGGCGGCCGCCAACAGGATCGTGGATGGTGTGGGCGACGGCAAGTTTGCCCCGAACGATCCCATCACCCGTGCGCAGATGTGCACCATGATCGAGCGTTACCTCGCCCTCTATAAGAAGGCATGGAAGGTGACTCTGCCCGAGACCGGCTCCGTCTCCGTCATGGTCGATGAGAACGCGATCCCCGCGTATGCGCTCGCCGCGGTCAAGCAGTGCCAGCGTCACGGCTTGGTCAACGGCTTTGAGGATGGCACGTTCCGTCCCAACGAACTGTCCACCCGTGCGCAGGTGGCAGCGGTGATCTACCGCATGTCTTTCCTCGTGCAGAACGCGAAGCCGGATAACACCCCGAGCGTTAATCCCGGCGGCACGGTGAACCCCCCGGTGAATCCCCCGGTGACTGCCTACACCTATGCCCTGTATTTTGACGCCAACGGCGGCACGCTGATCGGTGCGTCTCCCGTCTCCACGACGACGACGAGCACCACTTACAGCTTCCCCGTGAGCGCTACCGCCACCCGCGACGGCTACAACTTCCTGGGCTGGGCGACGGAAAAGACCGCCACGGCTGCGACGTACCCCGCGAACAGCACCATCACGCTGACCGCTAACTATCCCATTATCACCCTGTACGCGGTCTGGCAGGCTAAGGCGCCCGTGGTCGTTTCCGATGACCTGATCGGCAATGCCGTTCTCAAGTCCGTCAAGCAGGTCAACGACAGATTCAGCGACATGAAGAGCGCCGTTGTCAGCGCCGTTGATCAGGTCAACAAGGACAACAAGTACCTGACGGATGCACAGCTCCAGCAGGTCAAGAACATTGTCAACGACATGGTCAAGGTCGAGGACGTGAAGGCAAACTTCACCTCCGGCGACAACAAGACCGAGCGCGAGGTCACCTGGAACGTCGCTCTCGAGGTGAAGGACGGTCAGGTCGTCTCCGCCATCGAGCAGGCGAACAAGCTTGCCAACGCGATCATCACCGGCACCACGAGCAAGCCCACTCCCGACGATATCGACGGTTTCCTGACCAGCGTTAAGAACGCTGTCGAGTCCGAGACCGGCATCGTGCTCACCAACAAGTCCCTGCAAGAGATCAAGACGCAGGTCGTCGACCTTCTCAAGAAAGAGGGCAAGAGCCTGTGGGCGAACTTCCACGACGGCAAGGGCAACTATGTCTGCGGCAATGTGGACGTTGTGTTCAACGGCAAGACCTACGCCACCGTTCAGGTCGGCGCAAACAGCGCCTCTCTCTCCGCCGCCAAGTCCAAGATCGTCAAGGAGCTTGGCACTGCCATCTCCAAGGAGATCTACAAGCAGATGAAGGCGCAGGGCACCTCCTACACGGATAATTTCACCTTCAATATCGACCTGAAGGTCAACTTCACTCCCGCTGCCAACGCGGACATCAAGGCGAAGACCGACGCTTACACCTACAACTATAAGCTCGTCGTGACGCCGAAGCTCAACAGCAACGGTCTGCTCGAGTACAAGTACGAGGGCGATGAGAACTATCTGCGTCTCAACATCAGCAAGGACGTCCAGAAGGCTTATAACGACGGCCTCGACCAGATCGCCGCGCAGTTCGCCTATACCGACGGCACCAAGGATAAGGTCGTCGCCAAGGTCAAGGAGGAAATGGAGACGCGTCTCCCCGAGATCTATGAGGAGATCGAGACGTCTCTGAAGAAATACGATATCACCCTGACTAACGCCACCGAGGACGCGCTCAAGGCAGCTCTTCTTGCAGAGGCAGACAAGTGGGTCGAGACCAACTGGACGACGTTCGTTAACTCTGCCACCGGCGGCGGCACCCTCAAGGGTCTTGACAACACCGCCCTCATCAACGCCGTGTGGCCGCTGATCGAGAAGGACATCGACGCGCTCGATGTGAACGCTCTGATCGAGAACCAGATCAGCGAGAAGCTGACGGAGAAGAAGATCAACGAGGCGTGGATCGTCGATAAGGCGAACAACAGCGGTACTCTGAAAGATGCGAAGAATCTTGTTAAGGGGTTTGATGTCACCTTCGAGCCTGCCGGCGTAACGCTGGATATCCAGTCGGTCGCTGACATCAACTTCCTGCTTGCACAACCCGAGATTAAGGCTCATGTTACCAAGGGCGAATTTGGCGGTACGCTTACGCTCACCGGTAAGGACAAAAAGCCCTTCAGCGACGCCCTCAAGCAGGAGATCGTCGACACTGCGACCAAGGAGCTTGACGCTGCGCTGAAAGACTCCGCCACGCTGAAGGATCTGCTGGCGAAGAACCCCGGTCTGAAGAATTACCTGATCTACAGCGCGCTCGTGCAGATGGGTCTCACCTTCGATACTGAGAAGGCCGCCAATGCTTCTGCGCTGGATAACCTGAAGCCCACCATCAAGGACGAGGGCAAGGCAAAGCTGGAGGCAAAGCTGAACGACAAGCTTGCCACGATCAATGTGTCGGATATTCTGAATAACGGCTCTGCCGAACAGACGAAGTATCAGGAGAAGATCAACCTGCTCAACAGCCTGAAGTTCAATGCCGACAATGGCATCCAGACCAAGACCGCAGCCCAGCTTGCTGACGCGCTCAAGAGCCCGACCATGAAGGACATCGTCGGCAGCAAGGGCGACACTTATGTTGCGCAGTACCTCGGCAAGATCGTTGCCAAGGCGCAGAACCTGCTGCCCGACGGCGCGAGCATCACCCTCAACGGTGTGCCGCTGACGAAGGACGATCTCACGGCGCTTGGCAATGCCAAGACCTCTCTCGAGGCTGTGACCGAGCTTGCGAACCTCATCGCGAAGTTCGGCGATCTGAGCATCAACAGCAGCTTCGCTGACCCTGCCGGTCAGAAGGTGACGGTCAACTACAACACCCGCAGCGCCAGCGCGAACCTCATCATCAACGTCAAGTAATTTGACACCGTAAGACAAATCCATCATTCGGACCACCTCTTCCCGGCGGGGGAGGGGGAGCATAAAAAAAGAGACGTTAGGCGCGTCAGCGGCTCATTCGCGTTTGAGAGCCTGGCGGGTCTGTCGTCTCACACTTTTGAAAAGCACTGATTCAAAAATAATTTCTGCCCCGAAAAACAAGAGAAAGGAGGGCGCGCATGAACGAAAAGCTCCTGCGATACCTGCTGGAACAGCAGCTTTTGACCGCGGAACAGGCGGACGAGCTGCGTCGTGCTCAGGAGGAAACGAACAAGTCCATCCGCGAGCTGATCTTGGAGCGCGCCATCCTGCCCGAGGAACAGGTCATCGAAGCCCTGTCCTCGCTGACCCGCACCCCCGTGGTGCACCTTTACGAAATGACCATCCCCATGGATGTCCGACAGGCGGTTCGCCCGGATATCCTGCGTACATATACAATGATGCCCTTCCAGTTTGATCCGGAGGACAGCGGCACGCTGTATGTCGCCATGAACGAGCCCATGAACATGAAGGGGCGCGACATGGTCGCCATTGCCAGCAAGTGTCGCATTAAGCCATTTTTAGCGACAACATCCGACATTCTCGTGACCATCGACCGCTGCTACGGCAGCGAGGAGATGCAGGAGGCTGCCGAGCTTTACACCCAGACCAACGAGCGGGAGAGCGCCTCTCTGGAAGATCAGGTCTTTCAGGAGGATGTCAACGCCTCCCCCGTGGTGGTGCTGGTGAACTCCCTTGTGGAGCAGGCGGTGCGCCAACGCGCTTCCGATATCCACGTGGAGTCCGGACCGGACAAGGTCCGGGTCCGCTGCCGAGTGGACGGCGTGCTGTACACCACCGCCACTTACGACCTGCAGCTGCTGCCCGCCATCATCGCGCGCATTAAGATCCTCAGCAATCTGGACATTTCCGAAAAGCGCAGACCGCAGGACGGCCGCTTTTCCATCCTGGTGGACCGCCGGGAATACGATGTGCGTGTTTCCACGCTCCCCACGGTCTATGGCGAAAAGTGCGTGATGCGACTGACGCAGAAAAAGGCGCTGCGCCGCAGCAAGCGCGCCCTTGGCCTGACGGGGTCGGAACTGGAAAAATTCGACGAGATCCTGCGCCATCCCAACGGGATCGTGCTGGTCACCGGACCTACCGGCTCGGGCAAATCCACCACGCTTTACACCGCATTGAACGAGCTTAACAGCGACATGGTGAACATCGTCACGGTGGAGGACCCCGTGGAGGCGAACGTGGACGGCGTGAATCAGGTGCAGGTGAATCCCAAGGCAAACCTGACCTTTGGCAACGCCCTGCGTTCCATTTTGCGTCAGGACCCCGACATTATCATGATCGGCGAGATCCGCGACCGGGAAACGGCGTCTATCGCGGTGCAGGCGTCCATCACAGGTCACCTCGTGGTGAGTACGCTGCATACCAACGACACCGCCAGCAGCGTCACGCGCCTGCTGGACATGGGCGTGGAAAGCTACCTCATCGCCGACGCGCTGACCGGCATCATCGCCCAGCGCCTTGTGCGCCGTCTTTGCCCCAACTGCAAGCGGCGGCACGTTCTTTTAGAGCATGAGTTGGAATATCTGGGACTGACGCCGAAGGAGAAGGACAGCGCCGAGGTTTACGAGCCGGTGGGCTGCCAGCGCTGCGCCGGTACCGGATATTTCGACCGGATCGGCATTTACGAGATCATGGAGATCACGCCCCGTATGCGCACGATGATCTCCCACCGCTGCGACACGGGCGCGCTGCGGGAGACTGCCATCGCCGAGGGGATGCACACCCTCCGCGAAAGCGCCCGCCGCCTTGTGCTGGAGGGAACGACCTCCATCAGCGAGATGCAGCGCATCAGCGTTGAAAATGTGGCGGAAGAAACTCATCCTTTGGAGGACGGCGCATGATCGACCTGGGAACACTCATTCATGACGCGCTGGAGCGCAACGCCTCCGACATTCACCTCACGGTGGGGGAGCCCCCCGTTTTTCGACTGGACGGCGAGCTGACCAACTTTGGGGAGGTCCCGCTGACCGAGGCGGATACCACCGCCTATGTGCAGGAGCTGATCACGCCCGGACTTCTCAAGGAATTTCATGAAATGGGCGAGGCGGACTTCGCCGTGACCTATCACGATTTGGTGCGTATGCGCTGTAACGTGTTCCGTCAGCGGGGCATGACGTCGCTGGCGCTTCGCCTGCTGCCGCTGCGCATTGCCACCGCCGAGGAATTGGGCCTTCCGCCCGTGGTGGTGGCGCAGGCGGATAAACCCCGCGGACTGGTGCTCGTCACCGGCCCCACCGGTTCGGGCAAAAGCTCCACTCTGGCGGCGCTGCTCGACCACATCAACCACACCGAGCGCCGCCACATCATCACGCTGGAGGAACCCATCGAATACCTGCACACGAGCGACCAATGTATCATCAACCAGCGCGAGGTGGGCGCTGATACCAGCAGCTTTGCCGCGGGACTTCGTGCTGCGCTGCGTCAGGACCCCGACGTGATCCTGGTGGGCGAGATGCGCGATCTGGAGACCATCTCCACCGCCATCACAGCCGCCGAAACGGGCCATCTGGTGTTCGGCACGCTGCACACCAAGGGTGCCGCCAACACCATCGACCGTATCATCGACTCTTTCCCCGCCGAGCAGCAGAACCAGATCCGCATCCAGTTGGCGGACGTGCTGGAGTGTGCCGTGGGCCAGACCCTCCTGCCGAAGATCGGCGGCGGCCGCACGGCGGTATTCGAGATCATGATCGTCACCCCCGCCATTCGCAGCATGATCCTGCAAAGCAAGACCTTCCAGATCGTCAGCGCCATCCAGACCGGCAAGCGGTACGGGATGCAGCTTTTGGACGACGCGCTGGAGGATCTTGTCGACCGTCACGTGATTTCGCTGGAGACTGCCCTCGCCGCCGCCAACGAGCCTGATAAATTCAAGACAGGGCGGCAGACCTGAGAAAGGAGGGCGGCTCCATGCCCGGATTCAACTATACGGCGATCAACCGAAACGGAAAGCGCGTCCGCTCCTCTCTGGATGCGTCGTCCATCGAGACCGCGAAAAGCTCCCTTCGCGGCGCCGGTTATACGATTTTAGACATTAAGGAGCAGACCACCCTCAACCGCGATATCGAGATCCCGTTCCTCGGCAACCCCAAGGCGAAGGACATGGCGGTGTTCTGCCGTCAGTTCGTCTCCATCCTGCGCGCGGGCGTTTCCGTCGCCTCCGTGCTCGCCATGCTGGGGCAGCAGACGAGCAATAAAAAGCTCCGCGCCGCCATCCGCGAAATGCAGGCGGACGTGGAAAAGGGCGAAGCGCTTGCTACTTCCATGCGCCGCCATCCCAAGATCTTCCCCGCCATTCTGGTGAATATGGTGTCAGCGGGCGAGGCCTCCGGCAATTTGGAGGAATCCTTCCGCCAGATGGAGCTATATTTCGAACGCAGCAAGCGCACCAAGGGCAAGGTGACCAGCGCCATGATCTACCCCTGCGTGCTGATCGTGGTCATGATCATCGTGCTGATCGTGATGATGACGAAGATCATCCCCAACTTCCTCAAAACCTTTGAGGATATGGACGCGGAGCTGCCCAAGCTCACGCAGGGCGTGATGGCGGTCTGCGAATGGTTCAAGTCCTGGTGGTGGGTGCCGCTGCTGGTGCTGGCAGCGCTGATCGTGGGCGGCGTCCTGTTTCACAGGACCGACAAGGGCAAGCACTTTTTCGGCTGGCTCGCCCGCAAGACGCCCGTGGTGGGCAACCTGACGGTGAAAACCGCCTGCGCGACCTTCTGCCGCACGATGGAGGTGCTGATCGGCTCCGGCCTGACGCTGACGGACAGCATGGACCTTGCCGCCAGCAACATGGGCAACATCTACTATCTGGAGGCCATCCGCGACGCGCGCGCCCTGGTCGCCGAGGGTACCCCCCTGCGGGAGAGCCTCGTGCGGACGGGTATTTTTCCGCCCATGGTGTCGAATCTTGTCGGCGTGGGGGAGGAGACCGGCGACCTGCAAAGCATGATGGGCAAGGTCGCCGACTACTATGATGAAGAAGTAGATGAGGCCACCAAAAAGCTCCTGAACCTGATGGAGCCCGCCATCATCATCGTCATGGCGGTCTTTGTGGTCATCATCGTGCTGGCCATCTACCTGCCGATGATCAACATGACCAAGGCATTCGACAAATACCTGTAAATCCGTATATCCAAGCCATGTCCCCTGGTGTGGGAGATAGGGGCCCGTGCCGCATGGCGATGATATAAAATCCGACGCAAAACAAAGAAAGGAAGAAAACTCCTATGAAAAAGTTTGGTTCCAAGTCCGGTTTTACTCTCGTTGAGCTGATCGTCGTCATCGCGATCCTCGGCATCCTCGCCGGTATCGCCGTCCCCGCCTACTCCGGCTACATCAAGAAGGCCAACGAGGCCGCCGACTACACCCAGCTGGACGCCATTAAGACCGCCGCTGTCTTCGCTTTTACCGATAAGCAGGTCAAGGATGAGAAGTATGATGATGTTGACGTTGCTAAGATCGAAGTTACCTCGGCTAAGGCGATTAACGTTACTTCCGTAACCGGTACTGCCGTCAACGGTCTCGATATTTCTGCTTATTACGACATGTCGAAGTTCGAGTTCAAGAGCAACACTGCATCTGCAACGTGGCTCAAGTCTGCGGTTGAAGCCAGCGACGGCACGGCTGCTCAGGCTGCTGGCTGGACGCTGACTCCGAAGACCACGACCGGCGACGGTAAATAACCCCCACCCCCCGCACCACCCCAAGCACTTAGAAACAACGCCCCGCCCGTCCGGCATCCCTATCACCCGGACGGGCGGGGGAGACCCCTGAGCGAAAAGGAGAGATTTCCCATGACCTGTCTTTTGCTGCTGCTCTGGACGGCGCTGGGTCTGTGCGTCGGCAGCTTCTGCAACGTGCTGATCTTCCGCCTGCCCCGCGGAGAGGAGTTCGTGAAAACGCCCTCGCACTGCATGGCCTGCGGCCATCGCCTGCGCTGGTACGAGCTGCTGCCCGTGGCAAGCTGGCTGGCGCAGGGGGGCAGGTGCCGCGCCTGCGGGGAGAAGATCTCCGCCCAGTACCCCGTGGTGGAGGCGCTGAACGGCGGGGCATGGCTGCTCGCGGCGTGGCTGTATCAGGCCGAGCCGCTGCGCGCGGTGCTGTATTCGCTGCTTTTCTCCCTGCTGACGGTCGTGGCGCTCATCGACTGGCGCACTTTCGAGATCCCCAACGGGGTGAACCTTGCGATCTTCCTGCTGGGCGCGGTGCAGCTTGCAGGCGATACCGCGCACTGGAAAACGTATCTCATCGGCATGTTCTCGGTGAGCCTTCTTTTCCTCCTGCTGTGGTTCGTGACGAACGGCAGCGGCCTTGGCATGGGGGACGTCAAGCTGATGGCAGGGGCGGGACTGCTGCTGGGCTGGCAGCGCATCCTGCTTGCGATGATCCTCGGCAGCGTTTCCGGTGCGATCATCCACTCGGTCCGCATGAAACGCGGCGCGCCCCGCAAGCTGGCGTTCGGGCCGTATCTTGCCGCGGGCATCTGGGTCGCGGCGCTGTGGGGCGACCGGCTCATCGAGGCGTACCTCGGCCTTTTTGGGCTGTAACACGGGAGAGAAAAGGGCAGGCGCGGACCTGCCCGAGAGAGAGAAAAACAAGAGCCTGTGGGAGGGGCAGAACCGTTCTTCGGGACGGCTGTGCCATTCCCACAGTCCGGGAGGGAACACTTATGAGCATGCAAAAGCTGAGCGGCAGGGCGCTGGTGGTGCAGATCACCGAGCGGGAGATCCGCATCGCCCAGATGACGCTGGGCAGCGACGCCATTTTCGAGCGGGTCATCCTGCCCACGCCGCCGAACGCGGTCGAGGACGGTCAGCTCGTGGGGCTGGACGCCCTGCGGGACGCGATGCAGCCGGTTCTGCGGCAGGGGCTGTTCCGCCGCTGCCGTAAGGTGGTCTTTTCGCTCTGCTCCACGCAGGTCATCAGCGAGAGCGTCACCGTCCCCGCGGTCAAAAAGCAGCAGCGCCTCGGTCAGATGCTGCTGGCGAACATGGATGAGTATTTCCCCATCGACCCGGGCGAGTATCAGCTTTCGTGGGAGAGCGTGGGCGTTGAGGCGCGCGAGGACGCGCGTCTTCTGCGCGTGCAGCTCTGGGCGGTGCCGCGCGCGATGCTGCAGCGCTACTATGCCCTTGCCAACAGCATGGGGCTGAGCGTTGCCGCCGTCGATTTCTGCGGTCACAGCCACGCCACCGCCGTGGACGCGGACTTTGCCATGCCAAAGCACGCGAAGTCCTCCGCGGATACGGACGACGGCGTCTGCCTCTATATCAACGCCGAGAGCGAGCTGTTGCTGCTGACCTTCGTTCACAACGGGCAGGTCAAGCTGCAGCGCCTGCTGCAACGGGGCTATTCCCAGCAGGACGACCTCAATGAGGCGGGCATCGTGCTCGACTACTTCTCCGCCATGCCCGGCCGCGCCCGCCTGACGAGCGCCGTGCTTTCCGGCGGTCAGGGGAAGGAGGCGGGGCTTGCCCCGGCGCTCGCATCGCTGCTGAATGTCCCCGTCGAAATGGCGGAGACCGACTACGGCGCGCAGTGGCTGCTCTGTCAGGGCGCGGCGCTCACCGCCCTTGACTTCGGCGACCCGGAGCTGAACCACATCACCGGCGCGCGCGCACCCATCAACCGCGCGTGGCAGTACGGTCTTGTGTTCCTTGGCGGCGCGGCGCTGACGGCGTCCGTACTGCTGCTGCTGACCTCCAAGCTGTCGTGGAGCACGGAGCTGGACGGTCTGCGCGCACAGCAGGACCACCTGACGGCGCTTGCCCAGCAGAACGCGGGCTGCGCGGAGAACTACCACAACTATTCGAGTATGTACGACGCGTACAGCGCCGACTGGGACACCGTATTCGACTCCGTTCGGACATATAACGACAACCTTGAACTGGTGCTGGGCGAGCTGGAGGCAAAGCTCCCCAAGAAGTCAACGGTGACCGCTCTGAGCACGACCGAGTTGTGTCTTGCGGCGCAGGTCGCCTTCCAGAGCAAGGAGGACGCCGCTTATTTCCTCGTGGCGCTGCGCGACGTGCCCTTCATGACCCTCAACACCGTTTCCAGCCTGACCATCGGCCCGCGGGAAGCCTACTCCCCGGACAAAATGATCGCTGCGCTGTACGAGGAAGCGGAGAAGGAGTCCCCCGTGCCGAGCACGGAGGAAAGCGCAACGGATGGTACTGCGGAAAGCACAACGGATAGTACCGAGGAAAGCAGTATGGAAGAGCCTCCCACCGAGGGCGGCTATTCCCTCGATGAGCTGTTCTCCAACGTTTCCAGTGGCAGCGTTGCCATCGACGGAAAAACGCTTCGGAATATGATCCCGCTGCTGAAAGCGGCGGGTGCCGATGACAGTACCATTGCAAAGATGGAAAATTATGCGGATGTGATGGAGCGTTTCGGCGTGACCATTACCCCGGATAACCTCGGCATCCTCTCCGGGATCCAGGGGCTGCTCCCCGGCGGCGGCACGACCAGCACGCCGGGCAGTTCCGGCAGCACAACGGTCGCGCCTACCACGCCGGGCAGTTCCGGCAGCACAACGGTCGCGCCTACCACGTCGGGCAGTTTCGGCAGTACAACGGTCACGCCTACCACGCCCAGCAGCGGCAGTACGTCCTCTGCTTCTGGCATTGAGTCTGCCGATATTGCAAAGCTGCGTCTCAGCCTGCAATACCTGAACTCCAACCAGCTGGACGCGCTGCAAGCCGTCTACGGCCCGGTGCAGCAGTATTCCTTCCCGCTCGACAGCCTGCTCAAGAGCGCCACTGCCGCGCAGGAAAAGGCGGCGCTGCGCTCCCTGCTGCAAAACGATCCTGCCGCCATGTATCAGTTTTTCCTGCTGATGCGCGAGGATATCGCCCGTGAGGAAAAGGACCAGATCCTGTACGACAAGATCTTTGACGACATTTGGAAAAACGCCGATCAGCACCGCATGTTCTATGAGAGCGACGATGTGATGCTGAACAAATATCTGCCGAACCTGCTGAATATCCTGACCGACAACAAGACGAATGTCAACGCAACGATCGCGCTCATTCGGCAGAATCAGACGCTGAGTGGCAAGCTTGCGCTCCATCTTGCCAAGGAAATGGGCGAGCTCCGCTCGGTCAACACCGCGCTCGACCTTGCGATGCTCCAAAAGGAGATCAACAGCGGCGCGGCGTTCCAGCGGGATGCCGCCACTGTGGCCGCGGTCAACGCGCTGCTGCGGAAGGATCAGCAGACCTCCGGTACATCCGGCACCTCCGGCAGCACGGGCATGGATGAAAACGATCTGCTGATGTGGATCCTGATGAATCAACTCAAAAATCAAACCGGCGGCTCAGGCATCCCGGATATCTTCAACACCGGCGCTTCTCAGACGCAGAAGCCTGCCGACAACCGCTATTACCTGACGGTCGTGCTGACCTATGACGAGTCCTTGATCCAGGCGGAGCAGACGCGCAAGGGTCTGGACCGCGACGCCAAGGTTGAGAAAGTGGAGGTGGGCCAGTGAAAGTGATCGGTAGAAACTGGAAGGCTGTCCTGTCAGTCCTGCTCTTGTTGGTCGCCGTTCTGGTGTATGTTCTGGGCTACCGCCCCCGCAGTGAAGCTTACGTCATGGAGCGGGATCAGTTAAATGCTCAGATCACCGCGCTGCAAACCACCATCGTCGAAAACGAGATGTACAAGGACGTGCAGGATCAGCTTGAGCCGGCAGAGGCCGCGATCGAGGAAAGCCGCGCCGCGCTTTATGAGAACTTCCCCGCGGATATGAAGGAAGAAGATCAGATCCTCTATCTGCTGTATCTGGAAAAAACGCTGGGGACCGGCAGTAAGGAGCTGGGCTACACCCAGAAACTGCACGATATTTTCCTTCAGCGCTTCGGGAGCGGCGGCGACATCGAGTTTTCTTTCGGTGAGATCACGCCGATGCAGGCCTTGAGCGATGGCGCACTCCTTGAGGGCTTGAACCTGACGGTGTATTATCACGCCTCCTATCGGGAGTTCAAGAACATGGTGCACGCACTGGCAACGGATGAGCGCATCACCTCCATCCGGTATGCCACCTTCAACTACGACAGCGAAAAAAAGCTGCTGGACGGCCAGATGACCCTGACGCTGTATCTGATGCCGTCCGCTCAGAACACCTATGAGGAACCGGGCGTAACGCCGCCCGCGACCGGTAAGACGGACATTTTCAACTGACCCATTGGGAGAGACAAGGCATGAAAAAGATCGGGAAAGAGAGAACAGCGGGCTTTTCGCTGCTGGAGGTCGTCGTGGCGATCGCCATCATCGGCCTGATCTCCGCGCCCATCTGTTCCAGCCTGATTCTGGCAGGACGGATCAACGCCCACAGCCAGGCCGTAATGGAAGCCCATCTGAACGTCCGTACCGCCGTGGAGACCCTGATGCAGGACGGCGTCACGGAGGCAAGCGCTGACTACCACGCAGGTGCGTTCCCCAATGTGACGGTTAAAACGGAAAAAGACGGCGACAACCCCTATTATCATGTCACGGTGTCGGATAAGCCCACGGAGCCGCTCGTTACAGTGGAAACCTATGTCCGCGCGGTGCCGGAAGGCGGTGGCGCATGAAAAAACTCCGAACAGACAACGGCGGTTACGCGCTGGTATATGTGCTCATCGTTGTTCTGGTGCTGTGCGCCGTCGCCGTGTCCGTCTGCACCGCGGCACTGAAAAATTATCAGGCGCAGGAGGAGTCCGTCCGCCAGACGCGGCAGCTCTATCAGGCGGAGGGCGAGATCGAAAAATTCGTGGCGCTGGCGGAGGACGTAAGCTCCTTGCAGGATTCCGCGGAATACGACTCGGAAGATGATGCAAAGGCAGAGGCAAAGGCTGCATATGTTGAGCACTTGAAGACTTTAGCGGGCGGCTGCACCCTGCCACCTGATGGCACCGATACCGACGTCGAATTCTGCACCTTTACCCTTATCCGCGCAAACGATGCTGTTCGCATCGAGACAAAGCTCAAAATGGAACTCAAATACGAAGTGAAAAAAATCGAGAAACAGGAGCCACAGACCGACGGAACGACCAAAGAGGTCATAAAGTACACCGCTAAGGTCAGCAAGGCGGCGCACAGCTACAGCACCTACACCATCACCCACTTGACAGCGGAAGGGGAGACGAGCGGATGAAACGAAACAACAGCGGCTTTACCATGGTCGAGCTGCTGGTGACCGTCGCTGTCAGCTCCATCGTGCTGGCAGCCGCAGCGTCGCTGATGCTGCTCGGACTGCGGGTGCATCAAACGACGCAGAAAGAGGCGGGCGAGCAGCAGACGGTGCGCATCGTGCTCTCCGCGCTGGAGGATCTCTCCGCCAGCGGCAAGATCTACCGCGTGGAGCCGCTCTCCGACGGCTGGCAGCTACAGGGAAAGACTGCCGACGGCACTCCCGGCGCGGTGCTGCTGCGCTACAACAGCGGAAAGCTCACAAGCGGCACGAGCGGCGATCAGGTGCTGCTGGACAACCTGCGCGGCGCGCGGGTCAATCTGGACGGCAGCCTCGTGACCTTCACCTTCGCGACCGCGGCGCACAGCTACAGCACCTCCGTCTTCTGCCGCACCGGGATCGAGGGCGACAGCGTCGGCAAAGCGGATGCGGAAGATATCCTGACGAAAGAGCCCACCCTGCCGGAGTCTACTAAATTGACCGAGATGGAAAAGGACGCGCGGTTCGCGTTTTTAAAGACGCTTGCCGGACAGTACGACAGCAGGGGAGAGATCAAGGGCGAAAGCGATTACCGCTACTTCTCCGAATGGTACATCCGCAGCTACAAGGATAACCCCGGCTGGAACCAATACACCCCCTGGTGCGCCTGCTTCCTCTCGTGGGCAGCCGATCAGAAGAAAGCCTCCATCGACGGCAATCCGCCCAGATTCGCAAAAGTGGACGATGGCATGGCGAGTTTCCAGAATGGCAAGTGGCGCAACCCCAATGACGAAAAGAACAAGCCTATCCCCGGCGACTACGTCTTTTTCGATTGGGACGGGGGAATCGACCCCGACCACGTCGGCGCGGTGCTGTGCGTGAAGGACGATTACCTTTACACCATCGAGGGCAACAGCGGCGGCAAGGTCGCCGTCAACCGCTACCCGAAGAACGATCCGCGCATCATGGGCTACGGCGTGCTGAAGTGGAAAACGCAAGGGGAAACCACAGAGTAATCATCTGTTCATATAATTCTCAAAAAGAAATCAAATATATTGAGGAGGATACAACATGAAAAAGCAAGTGGGAAACAAGCTGCGCGGCAGCGCAGGCTTTACGCTGGTAGAGCTTGTCGTGGTCATCGCGATCATCGGCATTTTAGCCGGCATCGGCACGGTGGGCTACGGCGGCTACATCAAGCGCACCAACGAGGGTCTGGACGAGACCCTGTATCGCAACATCATCTACGCCGGTGAGATCGGTCAGTATCAGAACCCCGGCGTGACGGGCACCGTGACCGTCGGCAAGGGCGGCGCTTCCGTTGCTTCCGACGATGATCAGGCGGTCGTTGAGCAGTGGATGAAAAACGCCTTCGGCAGTGACTGGGCACGCACGGTGAAGTACCGCACGGATAAGTACGCGGGCAAAACCAAATACAGCAAAATCTCCCTGCCTATCGCGGTGGTCAAACTGAATGAGGCAAATCAGGAAAATCTCGAAAAATTCACGCAGTCCAATCTGAGCGGCCACGAGGAGGAATTGGCAAATACCGCCAACAACCTTTCTAACTTGTTTAACACCGATTTTCTCAAAGATGCCAAAGGGGAAGCCGCGGTGAAAATGCTGGCCGCCTATATGGGCGGAGAAACTTCTAGTGAGTTTGAGCAGTTCAAGAAAGATCTGCTGAAAAAGGCAGGAAAAACGAACCTCAATGATCTCACCAACACGGAGATCGCCAACGCCACCGTCCTTTATGTTGCCTCCAAGGCGAAGGACATGACTGCGGAGAAAGTTCTGACCACGTTCAACAGCAGCAACGGTGATATCACTAAAGTCATGGAAACATACGGCACGCTGCCCACGGCTGCCCTGATGTACGGTGTCATGACCGGCTATGCAAAGACTAACTATGCCGCCGACAACACCGATTTCCAGGCCGCAATGCAAACGCCTCCCGCGGGCATCAATGAAGTTGTTCGACGGCTTAATATGATGACAAGCGATCCGGATTTCAAAACCTATCTGGGGAACGACACCAAGGGTGCCGCCGCGGATATGGACGGCTTCCTCGGCGCGATGAAGATCATCAGTGATTATGATGTCCGATTTGACATTAGCGAAAAAGATGCATTCAATAACAAGGATACCCTTACTTTGCTGCAGGCCGTCCTGAATTCTAAAAACTAAACATGGCTCTGCTCACTTGGCTCTCTGACCACGCGCTTATTCTGCTGCTCGGCTGCGGGACGCTGTTCAACGTCTATTGGCTTCACCGCTGCCGTGAGCGGCTGCATTTGCGCTGGCTTTCTGTGCTGCTCCTTTCCGTGCTGCACACGGTTCTTGGTGTTCTCAGCGTGAAGGTGTTCGCGCTGTTTGAAACCGGAAATTTCAGCAATATGAGCCTGTTCGGTGGTGTATTCTTTATGCCTCTGTTCTATTGGGGCGTGGCAAAACTCGCCAAACAGAAAGCGGCGGATGTGTTCGATGTGTTCACGATTTGCCTTGTATTCACGCTGATGTGCGCCCGCCTGAACTGCATGATTTCAGGATGCTGTCTGGGGGCGCACATCCCCATCGAGGGGCTGACGCATCTGCGCTTCCCCACGCGCGAGCTGGAGCTGCTCTTCTATGTCCTCCTGCTCTCGCAGCTGTGGCGCAAGGTGGTGACAGGCAGCGCGCGGGGCATGATCTACCCCATCTATATGATCGCCTACGGCATTTTCCGCTTCGTGACCGAGACGCTCCGCGTCTCGAGCCGGGCGAACAATATCCTGCACATTTCCCACCTCTGGGCGCTGCTGTCGCTGGGGATCGGCGTCAGCATTTACGGCGAATTACAAAAAAAAGAGAAAAAAACAGGAGGACGACGGAATGATTAAACGAATTGGCAGGCGCTTGGTGTCGCTGCTCCTGACGTTTGTCACAATACTGACGCTGCTGCCGGCGATGACGCTGCCGGCGCTTGCGGCGAACAGCGGAAACCTTCGCTTAGCCGATGAAAACATCGGCTTGAGCTATAGCGGTGACGCGGACAATGCGTGGACCGCCAAAGACGGTACGACGATCATAGGCTCCGCTCAAAGCTCCAGCGGAAGCTGCGGTGATACGGACTACAAATCCACGCTGACAATTACAAATAAGAAGTCGACAACAGCAACCCTTTCCTTTGACTACTCTATTGAGCAGAACAGCGGAAAATTTCAGGTGGATGGTACAGAGGTTTCTTCGGGTGCCAGTTTTACCAAGGAGCTGGCGGCAAACGAGAGCGTTAAAGTATACATCAAGTCTGGCAGCACCAGTGCTGCTACGAAGATCACCCTTACCAACGTGGTTCTGGTAAGCAAAGTCAAAGCAACTGCGACTTTCGTGCCTGCTGAAAACGGTACTTATACAGTAAACGGAAAACTCATTACCGAGGAATACAGCAACGCGCAAAGCTCCACGGACGCCTATCAGGTAGTGGCGACTCCGGCGGATGGTTATCAGTTCTTAGGCTGGTATAATGTGACCGAAAACAAGTACATCAATACCTCCCCCAAGACAGCGCTGAATATTGAGAGCAAATGCACCATCACAGCGAAGTTCGCAAGAAAAACGGCGGCGCTCTTTGAGACCGGTGGACAGCCGTTTGACGATCTGGGCGATGCGGTTTCCTATGCACAGGCAAGCAATCAGTCCAAGATCACCCTGGCTGCGGATGGCTCCATCAGCGGTACCTATACTATTCCGGCTGGAATTACACTGCTGATCCCATTTGATGATGCGGGAACGCTGTATACCACAACCCCTGCGTATACGACGACAGCGGAAGCACAGAAAGCCTATAAAACGCTTACCATGGCGCCCGATTCGTCCATCACAGTCGACGGCGGCGCGATCAGTGTTGGCGGAAAACACTTTACCAGTTCTGGTCGGGAATGCTGCAAGCCAACCGGAGCCTATGGACTGATTAAAATGCAGAAAGGCAGCAGCATTATGCTCAATAACGGTGCCAACCTCTATGCATGGGGCTATATAACTGGCGACGGCAGTATAACGGCCAACTCCGGCGCAAATGTCTATGAATATTATCAAGTTACAGACTGGCGTGGTGGTTCAAAAACGGGCGACATGGCAAATAATGCGCAGAAAGTGTTCCCGTTTACGCAGTATTATGTGCAGAATATTGAAGCTGCGCTAACGCTTAATGCGGGCGCAAACGAATATACCTACATTTCTGTAACGGCCAAAATTGTCGGAACGAAGTCCGTAACAATTCCGTTTGTTGGTTCGAACGGCCTATTTAAACTTGGAGCAAATGGGCAATTTACAAAGAGGTATATCCCTGCACAGGACCGCATGGTATTTACAATCTCTGGCGAGGCTTCTCTCAATAGTATTGTTATGTCTCTCGCGGGTATTGCAACTTTCGACTCTAAAGACTACGTGCTTCCAATCAATAACAATGTGGACATCGTAATAACAGATGGAACAACAACCATCGAAAAAGACGCAGCTCTTTTGCCGGGGGTAACAGTCTTAATTGCCAAAGATGCAGAGCTGAAGGTTGCGTCTACCGCGTCCTTGTATGTTTATGATGATGCAGAGTGGAGTCCGGATTATGTATGGGGTAGCAAATCTTTCGGATCTTCCGGAATTTGCCCGGTAAGCTATTCACCGTCTGGAAAGGGGTCCCGAGGGATTGCTGATGCTAAGGTCGATGTAAACGGCGTGCTGACAGTTGCGGGCGCTGTTTACACGACGGCAACGGGTGCCAATATCACTTCCAGTGAAAAAACTGGTAAGTATGCTCAAGTTGGCACACCCGGTACAAGTAATAAAACCTATCAGTTCAACCAAGAATCGAATAAATATATTGGTGTAGATATCACCGCCGCCAAGCTGAAAAACAAAGACGGCACCTACACCCCAACCGCGGAAGCCAAGGTTGAAGATACCTTTACCTACTGCAAAGGCCAGGAATGCGGCGGCGGCAAATGGGTACCGGACCTGAAAGTCGCGGAGATCATTGACAGCACCACCGGCAAGCAGCTGACAACCCATAAAACCCTGAAAGAAGCCGTGACTGAATTCCAGAAAACCAGCAGCAGCAACACTTACATCAAAATGCTGCACAGCACCACCGAGAATATCCCCACCGGGAATATCAACATCACCAAGGATATCTATCTCGACCTGAACGGCTGCACGGTAACGGGTTACTTCAATATGGGCGGCTATAAGCTTTACGGCATGGACAGCACCACGGACAACTATGACGGTACGAAAGCAGGCAAGATCGTCGGCACGGTGAAGGGCTGCGCCCCGACCTACCAGACGCCGCCGACGGCGAATGGGGAATACGATCGCTATGTTGCCATTCTGAGCGAAGAAAACGGTACATCGACCCTGTCCTTCCACCGCTTCAACATCTCCGTCACCGGCTACCGCTTTGAGCTGACCACCGGCGGCACGCCGCAGTGCGCGCTGTTCTTCATCGGCAAGTTCCAAGGCGACGACGCGGCAAAGGCGTACCTAAAGTCTCTGGGCTTTAAGCTGAAGGATATCGATGACAAGATCACCAATCCCCGCTATGAAATACCTGCCGGTACGAAAATTCCCCCTGAATCAGACCCCGGCGATAGTCCGGTCGTTCTCAGTGATGACGGCGCCTATTTCTTCGAGGCATACCTGATGCGTGAAATCGATAAGAGCAATCCCAATACCTATCAGAAGCCGTTCTCCGCAACCGCACAGGCGACCTTCAAAAACGACGAAACGCAGGATAGCGAAACGAAACAGTGGAGTTTCGAGGACGCTTGGAAGAACGCCGAGGGACTTACTCCTGAGCAGAAGGCGATCCTCAAAAATTTCCTGCCCGATCTGAACATCTCCAACCCGTAAACGGAGTGAATAAGCATGACGAAAACGATAAAAAAACCTTATATCGCTCCGGCTGCCGAGCTGATCCTGCTTGCGCCGCTGGAGGCGCTGGCTGCTCCAGGTCCGACGCAGGATGACAACATCGCCCTGAATAAGTGGGGCTACAAGGGCGTCGTTAAGAACGCCAGCGTCGTAGGAGGTAATCGCACCTACTGGGCCGAGGACGGTAAGATCCGCAAAAAGTAATGCGTTACCGAATCGCTGATCTGATCGTTGAAATGTCCCCCAAGGGACGCACGGCTGCCCAGGCGGAGGTCTATCGGACCTCCGCCCGCGGCGGCGCGGCGGATATCACCATCCGCGTGGGCGGCGCGCAGGCGCTGTCGCTCTGTCCCGAGCTGGAAACGGAGGACCTTGCGGAGTACATCGCCACAGGCGACTGCTTTGCCGTGGGGCTTCTCTCCCACGAGGGGATGATGCTCCACGCCTCGGCGGTGGAATATGACGGACAGGCCGTGTGCTTTTCCGCGCCGCCGGGCACGGGGAAATCCACCCACACGGAAAAATGGGTGCGCCTGTTCGGCGCGTCCATTCTGAATGATGACAAGCCTGCCCTGCGCCGCGAAAGCGGTGTGTGGCAGGTCTATGGCACGCCATGGTGCGGCAAGGAGGCGCTGCATCAGAACCGCAGCGCGCCCCTGCGCGCGATCTGCTTCCTCTTTCAGGGGGAGGAAAATGCTTTACAGCCGCTCACTCCGGCGGAGGCCTTACCTCTGCTGCTGAGTCAGACCCCCTTCCGTTTGCATCGGGAGGATATGGATCGGCTGCTTGCCGCGGCAGACCGTCTCCTGCGGGAGACGAACGTGTTCCGGCTGATTTGCCGGAATGACGACAGCGCCGCCTATTTTGTCCGGGAGAGACTGTTCCCGGATCAAGCCAAAGCCATCGATTGACAGGAGGCAGTACGCAAACGCCGTGCTGCCCGCTGCCAGTGGACGGAAGCGGCACAAAGAGTACCGATTGATATGCGGCTTTTTGTGCCGCCTTTAGACTATTCAGGCGGTCTCTCGCCAAAAGGGGCGGAAAGCCCCGCTCAAGATCTGTCCAAACGCAGACAGAAAGGGAAATACAACCATGAACGAATCCAACATCAACCGATCCAGCGACATTCTGGAGATCGACCTTTGGAAGCTGCTGCTGCTTTACCTCAGGCGGTGGCGGCTGATCCTGCTGTGCGCGCTTGCCGCCGCGGTGATCTCCCTGATCTACACCGCCAATTTCATTACGCCGCTGTATCGTGCCAACGTCACCATTTACGTCAACAATATAAAGGCGAATCAGCAGGTGGATTATATCAGTGCGGCCAACCTCGCGACCTCCCAGCAGCTCGTCAACACCTATGTCAATATCATCCGCAGCGATACCGTGCTGGAAAAGGTGGTAAAGAACGCGAAGCTTGATTACTCTGCGGCTGAGATCCGCGGCATGATGACGACGGCGCAGGTGGATGAGACCGAGCTGTTCTCGGTGTACATCTCCCACCCCGATCCGGAGATGGCGGCAAAGATCGCCAATGCGGTGGCGACCGTCGCCCCCGGGGAGATCGAGGAATTTGTCGAGGGCAGCTCCACCAAGATCATCGACCATGCCAAGGTGCCCACGAGCCGCTATACCCCAAGCTATCGGAAAAATACCCTTTTGGGCTGCGCGGTGGGTCTGCTTCTCGCGGTCGTCTATGTCACGCTGCTGTATCTGATGGACGTTCGCATCAAGAACGAGGAAGACCTGACGCAGCTTTTCGACCTGCCCATGCTGGGGCAGATCCCCTCCTTTGCGGAAAATGAGCGGAAAAAGGCGGGGCTCAGCGCACAAAAAGCCGATGAGCACGGCGGAGAGAGGTAAGGCGACATGAAAAAAAAGCATTTTTCTCTTCTGCGGAGATCTCGGCGGCACGACGCGCCGGATACTGCCGCGATCATGGAAGTGGAGCGGAAAAACATCCTCTCGGAAAAGAGCGATTTTTTCATCCGCGAGTCCTATAAGACCCTGCGGACCAACGTGACTTTTTCCCTGGCGGACGAGACGGCGTGCAAGGTCCTGATCGTGACCTCCGCCATGCAATCCGAAGGAAAGAGCATCACCGCACTCAACCTTGCCATCTCCTATGCGGAGATGAAGCAGCGCGTCCTTCTGATCGACTGTGACCTGCGCCGTCCCAAGCTGGCGCGTCTGCTGTCCGCGAAGGAAAAGGTAGGACTGAGCAACCTGCTTATCCAGCCGGAGCTGCTTGGAAAGGCCATCCACGATTCCGGCATTGAGGATCTTGATGTCATTTTTGCCGGCGACGTGCCGCCCAACCCGTCGGAACTGCTCGGTTCCTCCCGCATGAAAGCGCTGCTTGACAGCCTGCAGAAAAACTACGATTACATCATTCTCGATACGTCTCCCGTCAATCTGGTGACGGATGCCTGCGTTCTGGTGCCGGAGAGCAGCGGTGTGCTGTTCGTGGTACGCGCAGGTCTTTCCGAGCGAGGGAGCGTCCTGCGGGCGGTGGAGCAGCTGGAACGCTCCCATGCCAAGATCCTCGGCTTTGTTCTTAATGAAGTGCCGCGGGAGAGCGGATACTACGGATATCGGAAATACGGCTATCGGCGCCACCGCTACGGTTACGGCTACGGCTATGGGCACGGCTACGGTTACGGATACGGACAGGAGAAGCCGGACAGCGGGGAACGGAGCATCCCATGACCGATCTTCACACCCATATTCTGCCCCGCATGGACGATGGCGCGCCGGACACGGCAGCCAGTCTTGCAATGCTCCGCATGGAGGCAGCGCAGGGCGTTACGGGTGTAGCGCTCACCCCCCATTTTCATCGGGACAGGGAGAGCATAGAGCAGTTTCTCGCGCGTCGTCAAGCCGCTTGGGAGCATCTTTCCGCAGCGATGGAGAAAACCGCCGAACCTTTTCCTGACCTTGTGTTGGGTGCAGAGGTGGCATGGATGCCAAATATGAACCATTGGGACGATTTTGAGGCACTGTGTCTCGGTTCGAGCCGTTATTTGCTGCTGGAACTGCCCTTCACCCCTTGGAGCGGCAGCATGATCGACCAGCTTTACTCTCTGGCGGCACAGAGCGGCGTTACGCCGGTGCTGGCGCATCTGGAGCGGTATCTGGGGCGGCAGAAGAAAGAGCACATACAGGAATTGTATCGCCTGAACGTCCCCATCCAGCTCAGCGCCGGGTGCCTGCTGCATCCCATGGCGCGGTGGAAACTCCTTCGGCAGCTGAGGGAGGGGCAATCCTTTTTCCTTGCATCCGACTGTCACGGCACACAGCGGCGCACACCCGATCTGGGCCCTGCCGCGGACGCTGCCAAAAAACGCCTGACGGAGGATGCGCTCAAAGCGCTCCTTCACCGCAGCGACGCGATCTTCACCGCAGCGCGCGCAGAACAGGAGAGGGAATATGCGAAGAAATGAGAATTTCATCCTGCGCCGGGTCGCAGATATGTCGGTCATCGTCCCCCTGGGGGCGGCTGCCGAAGCGTTTCCGGGAATGATCTCCGTAAACGAGACCGGCGCATTTTTATGGGACCTTTTGGAACAGGAACAGACGCTCCAAAGCCTTGGAGACGCCTTATGCGCCGTGTATTCGGTCGAACGGGAGCAGGCGGAGGCAGACGCAGCCGCCTTTCTTGACAAGCTGGGACCCGTCGGCGCGGTGGACGGTCTGTAAGATGCAGGTCCGGCAGATCCCCATGGCGCAGCTGCGCGAACTGCTCGATGAGCAGCTCGCGCACGGAGAAGCGCTCCTTCCGGTAACAGGAAACAGTATGTGGCCGCTTCTTGCCGATGGGCGGGACATGGTGCGCCTTGCGCGGCTCGACCGCCGCGTGCAAAGGGGCGATATCGTCCTCTATCAGAAGGCGGACGGCAGCTATATCCTGCACCGGGTCATCCGCCTGTGTGCGCCAGAGACCTGCATTTGCTGCGGCGACGCTCAGTGGGAAGGGGAGCAGGTCGATGAGGCGCAGATCATTGCGTACGTCACCGCCTTTCGCCGCAAGGGACGCTGGCGGGAAACCGCCCGATCCCGGCCCTATCGGCTTTATGAACGCTTCTGGGTCCATACCTTTCCCGCCCGTCGCCCCTTGCTGAGGCTGCTGCGATTCCTTCAGCGGGCACGGAGGGGACTGATACGCGGGAGAAGATGAGATGAGTCAGTCGAAGAAAAAGGCGGCGGGCGCGTACAAAGCGCCGCTCACGCTGCTGTATGCAGGCATCGCCGCGCAGGCGTTCGGCATCGCGGCGCTTGCCTTGGTGAGCCGCCGGGTGCTGGACGAGGGCGGCAGGACATGGGGGGGCGCGCTGCTCTTTCTGGCGCTGGCTCTCCCGCTGCTCGACGGCGGGCTTGACCTGCTTTCCGGCAGGACGGTCGACCGCGCGGCGGTATCGCTGCGGCGCGACACGCTTGATACGCTTTTGAGCAAGGATGCGGAGGCATACAGCCGCTACCACAGCGGGCAGGTCTTCAGCCGCCTGACGCAGGACGCTTACACTGTCTGCGAATGGCGGGTCGTCGGCCGCCCCCAGGTGGCGGGGCAGCTCATCCGACTGCTTTGCGCCGCATCCGCGCTGTTTTTCGTCAATATCCCCCTTGCCCTTGCGGTCGTAGGCGCGGGCGCGCTGGCGATCGCCGGCGGGCGGCTGCTGCGAAAGTATCTGACGCGGCGGCATCTGCGCGTGCGTCAGGCGGAGGAAGGTCTGACGGGCTGCACGCAGGAGATCCTGGAGCATACGGAGCTTCTGCGCAGCATGACGGCGGGGGAGGAGGCTGTCCGCCGCTTTGAAGGACGGCAGAAGGAGTGGCTGCGCGAGCGCAAGCGCCTGCGCGTCTTCTCAACGGGGGTCGGAACCGGGTTTTCCGCCGTATTGCAGCTTGGATACGCCGTTCTTCTTGTCTGGGGCGGCATCGCCATTCGGGAAGGAAGGCTCTCCTTCGGCGACCTTGCGGCGCTCTTACAGCTCCTCGCGATGTTCCAAAGCCCGCTCACGGGCTTGTCGGGCGTTCAGTCCCGGCTGGCAGCCGTCCGCGCGGCGGAGGCGCGGCTGGATGAGCTGTATTCCCTGCCTGGGGAGGCGCCGGGACAAGCGGCGGCGGAGGACGATGTCTTTCGCGCCATCGTCTTTGAAAACGTCACCTTTTCCTATGAGGGCGAGGAACAGCCTGTTCTGCGGAATTTTTCCGCGCGGCTGCCGCTCGATCGCTGGACCTGCCTCACGGGAATATCCGGGAGCGGAAAAAGCACGCTATTTCGCCTCATTCTGGGGCTTTATCACCCCCAGCAGGGAAGGGTATATCTGGAAACCGAGCGGGGGGAGCTTCCTTGCTCCGCTGCCGTGCGGGGACTGTTCGGCTATGTCCCACAGACGCCCTGGCTCTTTTCCGGCAGCATTCGCGAAAATCTGCTGCTGGCAAAGCCCGAGGCGGATGACGCCGCCCTTTGGGAGGTGTTGGAGCGGGCGCAATGCGGCTTTGTCCGCGACCTGCCCGACCGCCTTGAAACCGTCCTGAGCGAAGAGGGGGGCGGTCTGTCGGCGGGACAGCGCCAGCGCCTTGCCATCGCCCGCGCGATGCTTTCCGCCCCGCGCTTTTTGCTGCTTGACGAGATCACCTCGGCGCTGGACGAGGATACGGAGGCACGGCTGCTGACAGAGCTGACGGGCGCGTATCCGTCGGCGGTATTCGCCACCCATCACAGTGCCCTGCCGAGAAAACTGCACAGCGAGACGCTGCATCTTGAAGGAATCGTCTGAAATACGGAAACGTGATTTGATAAATTCATTGACTTGGAGGATGAACATGAAACGAAACATTGCGAGAACGCTGGCACTGATGCTGGTGCTGTGCATGCTGCTGCCGCAGACCGCGCTGGCAGCCACGACCTATTATGTCGATGTGACCATCACCGGTCCCGATGCCGACGGCGTGGAGCGGACGCTCAGCGCCTCCTCCAGCCGCTACGGCACGATGGACACGCCCCTTGCAGCGGAACTGGCGTCCGTTGTCGACAGCGCATACCACGAAATGGAAACCGTCTTTTCCGGGACCGGTCTGCGAAATATCGTGGACACGGGCGCGCAGGCGTTCCGGGAAGGCGAGAGCGCGTGGAACCTCTACGTGGAGAAGTATTATGACAGCGTGGACAGCGCCTTCAAGGATACGCTCAAGAGCCTTTCCTCCACCTTCGCAAACCTCACGGTCGACCGCGTCAACCGCGTGACCTACCGGGACAACGGCCGCCTCTATACCGTGACCGTGACGCTCAAGGGCTACACCACCGGCTCCAGCAGCAGCGGCAATACGCCCGTCGCTCCCGACGGCCACAAGATCGTTATGGAGCCTGTGCCGAACAACACGCTGCGCGCGGACAAGAATACCCTGTCCAAGGGTGAGACCGCCGTCATCCGGGACAGCGCCGCGTCGAACGGCTATGTCCTCTCCGATCTGGCGGTCAAGGATGTGAGCGGCAACGACATTCCCGTGAGCAAGCAGTCCGACGGCGTCTACGCCTTCACCATGCCCGAAAGCAGCGTGTCCGTTCGCGCCATGATGGTCGCCGACCCCGATATGACCGGCATCTCCAAGCAGCTGAACACCGATCAGAATATCTCCTATATGCAGGGCATGGCGGACGGCAGGTTCTATCCCGCAAGCTCCGTTACCCGCGGACAGGTGGCGCAGATCTTCTACCGCCTGCTGAAGGAGCAGAAGGTTTCCTCCAAATCCACCTTTACGGACGTCCCCGACACGCTCTGGTGCGCCGAGGCGGTGAATGCCCTTGCCTCTCTTGGCATCGTGGAGGGCGTCGGCAACGGCAAGTTTGCCCCGAATCAGTCCATCACCCGCGCCGAGTTTGTCACCATCTGCGCCCGCTTCACCCAGGTCTCCGCGAGCGGAGAGACCTTTACCGACGTGCCCGCCAGCCACTGGGCGTTTGACGCCATTTCTACGGCGGCGTCCTTCGGCTGGGTCAACGGCGTCGGCAACGGGCAGTTTGCCCCCAATCAGCACATCACCCGCGCGCAGGCAGCCGTTCTGCTGAACCGTCTGCTGGGCCGCTGCATGGCAGGTCAGTCTTACGAGAATGCCCGCCAGTACCCGGATGTCCCCCAGACCCATTGGGCGTGGAAGAACATCTGCGAGGCGTCTGACGGCGTCGCCCTCCGCTGAGCGGAGAATTCAAAAGAGTACGGTAAAAGGCAGTGGAGGGACTGCCTTTTACCATAGATCCATGGGGGCATAGTATGAAAACGATTCAAAAAAGCGTACCCGTCCAGACGGTGCTCTTCCTCCTGATGGACGCCATTTTCATCATTGTGGCGGGCGGTCTTGCGCTGCTGGTGCGCTTCGACTTCGACTTTGAGCAGGTGCCTTCCGGATATCTTGAGCCGTGGTTTCGTGCTCTGCCCGTTCAGTTCCTGGTCACGGCGGCGGTCTTCTGGCCGCGCCGGATGTACCGCTATCTCTGGCGCTACGTCAGCGCCCATGATGTCGCCGAGATGGTGATATCCGTCGTCCTCGCCTATTGCGCGTTCCATGTGCCGGCGGCGCTTTTCGGCTATCACCAGCCGAGGAGCGTGCTCTTCATGGAGCTTTTGTTCCAGCTGTTCCTGCTGGTGGGCGGGCGCTGCACCTTCCGCTTTCTGCGGATGTTCGCAAGCTCCGCCCGTCAGGCAAGGCAGGAGGAGGGCGAGCGCGTCATGCTCATCGGCGCAGGCGAGGCGGGGCGGATGCTCCTGCGGGAGATCTCCGTCACGCCGCAGCTAAAAAGCCATGTCTGCTGCATCATCGACGACGACAAGAGCAAGCAGGGCAAGTACATCGGGAACGTGCCCATCGTCGGCGGGCGGGAGAAGATCCCCGAGATGGTCAAAAAGGAGCGGATCACGCAGATCGTCCTTGCCATCCCCGCGGCGTCTGCCAAGGATAAGAAAGAGATCCTGAACATCTGCCAGAAAACGAGCTGCCGTGTACGGAGCCTGCCGGGAATTTACCAGCTGGTAAACGGCGAGGTGAGCATGGCGGCGGTGAAGGATGTGCAGGTGGAAGATCTCCTTGGCAGAGAGCCGGTCAAGCTGGATACGGCGGTCCTGACGAACTTTTTGCAGGGTCAAACCGTGCTGGTGACCGGCGGCGGCGGTTCCATCGGCAGCGAGCTTTGCCGTCAGATCGCCAAATATCAGCCCAAGCAGCTCATCATTCTGGATATTTACGAGAACAACGCTTATGATATCCAGCAGGAGCTGCGGCGTGTATGGGGCGATCGGCTGAACCTGCGGGTGGAGATCGCCTCCGTGCGAGATAAGGAAAAAGTTTACAGCCTGTTTCGGATGTATCGCCCCGACATCGTGCTCCATGCGGCGGCCCACAAGCATGTCCCGCTGATGGAGGAATGCCCAGAGGAGGCCATCAAGAATAACATTTTCGGCACATATCATGTGGTGCGGGCGGCGGAGAAGTTCGGCGTCAAAAAGTTTGTCATGATCTCCACGGATAAGGCTGTGAATCCCACCAACTTTATGGGCGCGACCAAGCGATTCTGCGAGATGATCCTGCAAAGCAGGACGGACAGCCCCACAGAATTCTGCGCGGTGCGGTTTGGCAATGTGCTTGGTTCCAATGGCTCTGTTGTGCCCCTTTTCAAAAAGCAGATCCAGGAGGGCGGCCCCGTCACCATCACGGATAGGCGCATCATCCGCTATTTTATGACCATTCCCGAGGCTGCCCAGCTGGTGCTCGAGGCGGGCGCCATGGCAAAGCAGAGCGAGATCTTCGTTCTGGATATGGGCGAGCCGGTGAAGATCCTGGAACTGGCGGAAAACCTCATCCGCCTGTCCGGACTGGAGCTGGATAAGGATATCACCATTCAGGAGATCGGCCTGCGCCCCGGTGAAAAGCTCTATGAGGAGCTGCTGATGCGCAGTGAAACACTCTCCAAAACAAGCAATGAGAAGATCTTCATCGAACAGCAGCAGGATATTTCAAAGGACGTCATCATGGACGACCTGCTACGGCTGGATGAAGCCGTCACCCGCGACATACCGCCTCAGGATCTGATCACCATGCTACGGGAGATGGTCCCGACATATACTTCCCCGGAGGAGATCAACGGCCGAGCAACGGCAGAAGTCTCATAACAGGCGTTGGAACTGGTGGATGAGGAAACTGGACCTCAAAAAAGTGGAGGAAACGGCTTGAAACGGCGTAAAACCATTCTCTGCACCATTCTTGTACTGCTGGCGGTATCGCTGGCAGGGCTTTTGTGGTGGCAGCGCGACAACTTAAAGGCAGTCCATGCCGCGACGCAGCACACATCGGACGAGCTGGAGGAAAAGCTGGAGGAAAACCAGCAGATGATCGAAGAGGCGGTGCGCTCGGCGAGCGAGGTCACGGTGCGCGAGGTCACGGAGGAGGAGCGGCAGGCGCTGCGCGACGGCTCGATGACGCAGGAGCAGCTTATGGAGCGCCTGACGGGCAGCGGGGGAGGGGAACCCTCCCAACCCGATGCGGAGAGCGCTGTCCCGGCAAGCCGCCCGGAAAGCGGCGGCAAAACGGACGCTGCACCTGAGACGCCGGACGCGACGGCCGCGGGCGAGAAGAGCGAAAAGAGCGCGGAAAGCAGCTATCAGAAGGAGTTGTCGGCGCTCATCGCCAAGGTCTATGTCCTGCGTGAGGAGTACACGCTGGCGCTCGATACGATGTATGCCGACGCCAAGGCGGAGTATCTGGCGCTGCCCGCGGAAAAGCGGACAACGACTCAGCTTGCGAAGATGGCAAAGGGCTATCTTTCCCGGGCGAACGCCCTGGAAAAGGAGTGCGACGGGAAGATGGACGAGGTCATCCGCGCCATGGAAACGCTCATCCGGGACAACAACGGCGATCTCACGCTTGTGGATACCGTGGTCTATACCTACGCCAACGAAAAGAGCCTCAAAAAGTCCTGGTATATGTCAAAGTTAGAGCAGAAGGGATTGCTTTGAGCAAAAAACGCGAAATCGGCAAGAAACAAACGGAAAAGAGAGGAACATGAGCCATGACGATATTGGTGACGGGCGGCACGGGCTTTATCGGAAGCCACACGGTGGTGGAGCTTCTGAACGCCGGCTATGACGTTGTCATTGCAGACAATCTGTGCAACTCCAAGGTCGAGGTGATCGACCGCATTGCGAAGATCACGAACAAACGGCCTGCTTTCTATCAGATCGACCTGTTGGACAGCGCTGCACTTGAAAAGGTCTTTGCAGAGAACCGTCTGGACGCCGTGATCCACTTTGCCGGCTTAAAATCCGTCGCGGAGTCCGTTGAAGACCCCGGAAGATATCTCGACACCAACCTGACGTCTACCTTCCATCTTCTCAACGCAATGGAAAAGCATCAGGTGTACAAGCTGGTGTTCTCCTCCTCGGCAACGGTGTACGGCACGCCCGAGACCATGCCGAACCGCGAGAGCGATGTTGTCGGCAAGGTCTGCTGCCCGTATGGGTTCAGCAAGTACCTCAACGAGCTGCTCCTGCATGATTTCGCGCGGCAGCGCGACAACTTCCGCTTTGCCTCTCTGCGCTACTTCAACCCCGTCGGCGCGCATCCCTCCGGGCTCATCGGCGAGGACTGCGGTCAGAAGGCCCCCAACAACCTTGCCCCCTACATCACCCGCACCCTGCTCGGGCAGTTCCCGTATCTGAGCGTTTACGGCGATCAGTACGATACCGTGGACGGCACGGGCGTTCGTGATTACATCCATGTGGTCGATCTGGCGAAGGGACACCTCGCCGCGCTGAACTATCTTGAAAAAACGGACCGCAAGTATGACGTTTTCAATCTGGGAACGGGCAAGGGGACGAGCGTGCTGCAGCTGGTGTCCGCGTTTGAAGAGGCGTCGGGAAGGGAAGTGCCCTACCGCATCGTCGGCCCGCGGCCGGGCGACGTGCCCTTGAGCTTTGCCGCCGTTGAAAAGGCAAAGAACATCCTCGGTTGGACGGCGGAATACGACTATAAGGATTGCGCCAGAGACTCCTGGAACTGGCAGGTGCAAAATCCAAACGGCTACACAGAGGGGGGCTAAGCGTTCCGCGCGGCGATCTTCCCCGCATCCGAGCAAAAAATCCCCCGTGAGCGGTTCATTTGATCGCTCACGGGGGTCGTTTTTATCATGTGCCTGTCCGATGGGGGAGGGCGCTTCATTTCTGCGGGGCGAACAGCTGGTCTAAGATCGGGGAAATGTTTCCGCCGTCCGCGCCGTCTTCGAGGATGCCGGCGGCGACCAAACCGTCCTGATTCTGACTGAGCGCCTGCATCGCGTTGATATAGCCGTCCAGATCCTTGCTGATCTGCGCGCTTTCATCCAGCTGTTCCGTGCCGGTGATATAATCCATGAATTGTAGCGTCATGCCGTCCTCGTCCTGAACAAACGACCCAAACTGCCCAAGCGCGGCAAGGATATCACTTAGTTTTTCTCCGCCATCTTTTCCGCTATTGGCGGCAGCGGCGATCTGCTGATTGACATAGTCATAATACCCGATCGCATCGTATGTTTTGCCATCTACGGTCTTTTCCCAGTCCTCCGCTTGCTCGGAATGGGCAAAGGCGGTCATAATGCCGTAGATCGCTCCCACATTTCTCATTGCCTTGGGGATATCGCCAAGATCTACAAGAGAATTTGTATTACCGGAGGCAAGCGCTTCAACCAAGTCCTCTTTAACAAGAAAACCGCCAGTTTCTTCGTTTTTGTCCGTTGTCATCCGTGCAGTCAGCAGCAGCGCCGCGTTTGCCAGCCTCTGCTTATCAAGCTCGCTGTACTTGCCATTTTCAGAATTGATCCCCAACTTTTCGAGGTCCAGACCGGAGTTCTGAAGAAGAAATGCAAGGTAGTTGCCGCTGTTAAGGGCAGTACTCAAGGTATTGATCATTCCGCCCACATTGCCGGTGAGGTCGTTCATGGTCATGCTTTTGCCGCCGAAGGTCGAGGCGCGAAACGCCGCTAACTGCTCCTTTGTCGCTGTAAATTCATAGTCCTTCCCGTTGATGGTATAGCGCAGCACCATATTCCCGCCCTTGCCGGTCGCCGCGGTGAGCACCGCGCCGTGGAAGGTGCCCGTCGCCCTGTCGTACGCGAGGTTCGTATACAGCTTGAACCGGCTGTCCTGATTGCCGGAAAAATACTTCTGAAAGAATTCACCTTTGCGGTCGACCGAGGAGATGACCTGAGCCACCCTGCCGTCCTCGGTCAGAGACGCCGCGCCGCCGGAGGGTCTGCCGTCATACTGCCCCGCATCGTAGGACGCGGATGCAAACGCCGTGTTCACCGCGCCGAGAAGCTGTAAGTCCGCCGCCTCGTTCGCCTTTTTCACATAGCCCGAGTACGCCGCCGAGCCCACGCCCGCGAGGATGCCCATGATCGCAATGACCACGACAAGCTCGACCAGCGTAAAGCCGCTCTGCCTGTTTTTGTCCATGACTGTTCCTCCTATTCCTGTTTTCTTTCTCTCCTTCCCCGCCGCGGGGAGCGTTCGTTGCCTGTTCCAACGGTTCGCGCCCATCTCCCCCTTGATCGTCCGCGCCTGAAACGTGCGCGGTTTTTTCTGCCGCGCACATCCGCGCGGTCAATAAAGCTTATTTCATTATAGCCAGCTCGGATTTTTTTGCAACATTTTAGCGTATTTCTGTATTTTTTCTTAACTTTTGCAGAGTTTTGTCGTAAGAAGTTGAATGCGCCGCCCTCCGACGGACACTTTGACCGCACAGGTCAGACAGCTTGACCGCTGAAATCATACACTCTCTCCGCCGGTCAGACACCCCCTGTATAATGGAATTGCATCGAAAGATGTAATCTAACAACAGGAGGAAAACACGATGACCAACTACAAAGAGATCATCAGACTTCATAGTCTGGGTCTCAACAAAACGCGCATCGCCGAGAGCTGTGGCTGCGCCCGGAGCACCGTCATCACGGCATTGCACAAGGCTGAAGAAAACGGCCTCTCGTGGAATGCGGTGAAGAACCTTAGCTCTGAGGAAGTGACCCGTAAGCTGTACCCTGCCACATCTATGGGGCAGCGGTACAGTATGCCGGACTACGAGTGGGTCCACAAGGAAATGCAGAAGAGCGGCGTCACGCTCAGCCTGCTGTGGGTGGAGTATTGTGAACGGTGCCGCCAAAACGGTGAGCTCCCCTACAAGTCCACGCAGTTCAACAAGTACTACGCCGACTATGTTCACAAAACGAAAGCGACCATGCACCTGGAGCACAAGCCCGGTGAGAACCTCCAGGTGGACTGGGCCGGTCAGACCGCTGGGATTACGGACACGGACACCGGCGAGCGCCTGCCCGCCTATCTCTTTGTAGCAGTGCTTCCGTACAGCGGCTACGCCTATACGGAAGCGTTCCTCGACATGAAGCAGAAAGCATGGATCACAGCTCATGTTCATGCCTACAACTATTTCGGTGGAGTCACCCGAATCCTGACCCCGGACAATCTCAAGACCGGCGTCATCAAAAATACCCGCACGGAGACCGTCCTGAACAAAGCCTACCAGGAAATGGCGGAGCATTACGGCACCGCAATTATCCCCACCCGTCCACGGACACCGAAGGACAAAGCGTTCGTGGAGGGCTCCATTGGCGTTGTCTCCACCTGGATCCTTGCTGCGTTGCGGAACCGTCAGTTTCTCTCCTTGGATGAACTGAATCGTGCAATCTGGGAAAAGCTGGCTGACTTCAATCACAAGCCGTTTCAGAAGAAAGATGGCAGCAGAGCCTCTGACTTTGAGGAAGAAAAGCTGTTCCTTCTGCCGCTACCGCCAAATCCGTTTGAGCTGGCAGAATGGAAAACGGCCACGGTGCAATATAACTACCACATTTCAGCGGATCGCATGAACTATTCGGTCCCATACGAATACATCAAACAGAAAGTGGATGTACGACTCACCGGCTCCGCTGTAGAAATCTATTTCTGCGGTACCAGAGTGGCCTCCCACCTTCGGCTGTATGGCCGCCCCAATCAGTACAGTACGCTTGAGGAGCATATGCCTCCGGAGCACACCGCTTACCTCCAATGGAACAGTGAACGGTTCCTTCGCTGGGCGTCCTCTATTGGCGAAAATACTGCCGCTGTTGTGCGAGTATTCCTTACTGCTCACAAGGTAGAGCAGCAGGGTTACAAATCCTGCATGGCCCTCCTAAAGCTGTCTGACCACTATTCTGTGGTCCGCTTGGAGGACGCCTGTCGATAAGCTCTGACCTTCACCCCTTCTCCTAGCTTGAAAAGTGTACAGGCTATTCTGAAGTCTGAGCAGGACCTGCTTCAGACGGAAGATGTGGATCCAGAACCTGTGCCTCAGAAGGCCCACAGGTTTACCCGTGGTGCTGAGTACTACAGAAGGGGGAAGAAATAATGTTCAGTAACGAAACGATTCGTAAGCTCAGAGAGATCCACATGGGCGTCATGGCAGAGCAGCTTTCTGCCCAGCTGGAAGACCCGCAGTTCCGGAATGTGCCCTTCGAGGATCGGCTCGCCATGCTGGTGGATGCCGAATGGAGTGCGCGGAAAAGCAACCGGCTCACTGGCCTGATCAAGAAGGCCGGCTATGCAGATACACAGGCCAGCGTGGAGAATATCGAGTATATTGCCGAACGGCATCTGGACCGGGAGCAGATCCTCCGCTTGGCATCCTGTTCGTACATTCAGGAGGCACAAAATGTGATCATCCTGGGCGCTACCGGTGCTGGAAAGACATTCCTGGCCTGTTCCCTGGGTGTGGCGGCCAACCGGAACTTCTACGTCGCTCGGTATCTCCGGCTGCCGGATCTTCTGGTAGAGATCGCTGTAGCCCGGAGGGATGGGACCTATCGGGAATATATGAAGCAGCTGAAAAAGGTGAAGCTGCTCATTCTGGACGAGTGGCTGCTGTACCCGCTGAAGGAGGCAGAAGCCCGGGATGTACTGGAGCTGGTGGAAGCTCGGAACAAAGTGGCGTCCACCATCTTCTGCTCCCAGTATGACACCAGTGAGTGGCATGAAAATCTGTATGATCCAACTCTGGCGGACGCGATCTGCGACCGGATCATCTACAACGCGTACACGGTTCAGATCGAGGGCGAGTCAATGCGCAAGCGCATGGGTATGACAGAGTAATTTCCCCGGCGGCCGGGTGCACCATGTGCCCAGCCGCTGTGCACCATTTGGGCGGTGTCCGTGGACCGACGTGGTGGTGCATGCACCACGGCCTCGGTGTAGGACCAGCGGAAAGGGTGTCCGTTTTCAGCGGTCAGGTTGTCGGACGGCTAACGGTCAGGGTGTAGTTTTCGGCCATATTCAAGAAGTAGACACGAATTCACAATTATATCGGGAAGCCGCAAATATATCTGTTAGCTTTTCATGCGCGCAAAAAGTAACGGGCATCCGGCTTACACCGGATACCCGTTATCCGCTGCCATCCTTACCTGACAGGTGACATGATCGCAATTTTCAGATTTCTTCTTCAGTTCCATTCCTTCGCTAAGAGAAAGTCGCGGACATTCCGGTGCTTGATCCCGTTTCGGCACATGTCGAACTCATCGAGAGAAACAACGTACTTCGGGAAGTTGTCGCGGATAGCGTCATACGCGCCAAACTCACGGTTAACCGTTTCTTCCGATGCCAGCAGGTAAGTGACCTGAACGTACAGCTTTTCGCCGCGCTTGTCGCATACAAAGTCAATTTCCTTATCGCCAGTTCTGCCAACAGTCACTTCATAGCCCCGGCGCAGCAGCTCCAGATACACGATGTTTTCCAAAATGAGGTTGATGTCCCGCATATTGCCGCCGAAAACAGCCTCGCGGATGCCATGATCGGCAATATAATACTTCTCATTGGAGGCAAGGATCTGTTTGCCCTGCAAGTCCTCCCGCTTCACCTGATAGAAAAGGTACGCCTCGCAGCAGTATTTGATATAGTTCAGAATCGTTTCCGGAGCAACGGTGCGCTGCTCGTTTTTCAGGAACTTCGCAAGCGAGGTCGCCGAGAAGGTCGTTCCCACATTGGCGATCACATAGGCAATGATCCGTTCCAGCAAATCTACATCCCGGATTTTATTCCGCTTCACGATGTCCTTGAGCTGGACAGAGTTGAACAGATCGTGAAGATACTGCTTGGACGGCGCATCCGCATATCGGAGATTTGCGAGATAGGGCATCCCTCCGGCGAGCAAATACTTTTGGAAACACTGCTGGGTGGACGCATCGGGTGTGATCGAACGGTAAAGCTCCATGAACTCCCCAAATGAGAACGGATAGATCACAAACTCCACATAGCGTCCACCCAAATAGGTCGCAAGCTCACCGGACAGCAGCTTTGCATTGGAGCCGGTGATGTAGATGTCGCAATCCAGCGAGACGCGGAGAGAGTTGATGCACTTCTCCCAGCCCTTGACCTCCTGAATCTCATCGAAAAAGAGGTAGACCTTGCCGCCGATCTCCTTGGCGCGTTTGGTGATCTCGTCGTGCAGTGCCTGCGCGGTTTGCAGGTGAGAATAGCTCATATCCTCAAAGTTGATGGCGATAAACTGCGCTGAGCTGACGCCGGACTCCGTGAGTTCCTGCTGGATCAGCTCCAACATGACCGACTTTCCGCAGCGGCGGATACCGGTCATGACCTTGACCAGCTCCGTTCCGATGAACGGGCGGATACGGCTCATATACAGTTCGCGTTTGATCATAAAACCTCGCCCTCCTTCCGTATTTGGTCATAGAATATCACACTTACAAATGAAAATCAATACCGAAATTGCAAATCTATCAGTTATAACTGATAAAATGTAAAATTCGACAAATGATTTCAGCTATGGCTCAACGATTCAAGTGAAGCCCCGCAAAGGGAGGATTTCACCCTCTATTGGCACACGATCACGCGGATGATTCGCAACGTGGGGGAGACGTCGTGCGCCGCTCACTGAAATGTTTCGCAATTAACCTATCAACATGTCAACGAATATCTTTCCCTCATCTCCCTTGGGATGGAATTCAAGAATAGGATTCAAGAGGCACTATTTTCGAACCTCAGCACACCTCCCGAAGAAGTCCTGTGTCCGCAAGGGTCACGGGACTTCATGCGTTCTGCTTCACAGCATCCCGCGCGCAAAATGCGGAACAAAAGCGGAACGAGTATGGAACAAACATTCCGCGTCGGTACGGAGCAAGGTTCGCTTCGCCCCGTTTCCGGAAAACTCTTGATGCGCATGGATTTCCAGCGATCCGAAATCGCTCATTTTCTACAATTTCACAATGTGTACATTCCGCCAAAAGTTGCGTCCTAAGTAACTGCGCTTTTCATGAAAAGTTGGATTTTCGTCATCCGTACTTTCCCTCCTTTTCTGATTCCGGCGCAACGGCACACTCCGTCATTTTCCGCAAACTCCCCATGTGTACCTTCCGTTAAAAGTTGCGTCCTAAGTAACTGCTCTTTTCATGAAAAGGTACTGTTTCGGCATCTGTACTGTGTAAAAAACGAAGGAATCCTTTTGACCATTTTTTGCAATTTCCCGCTGCCTGCCCTTATTGCCCCTATGTGACGGAAGCGTCCGACCGGAAACCAGTATAAAGAGGGGAGAGCGCCATATTGCGGCCCTTTCCGCTGTTTCGGTCATTGCCCGGCAAGTCGTTTCAGGAAATATCCCCGATGGCATAATAATGCGGTCAATTTATTAAAATCCAAGACCTTCCATATAAAGTAGTACATATCGAAAAAATATAGATATCCAATGGCTTTTGCGCTCACGCGCGACACCCTGTTGTGTCCCGACAATCAGCGCGAACTCCTAAAAATGAGAAAACCGCGACACGCTAAAAGGAACAGAGCCGCGATTTGCTTTTGCAAATCGCGGCTCTGTTCCTCTCGTGGCGAGAGTACGTTACGAATTTTCAAGAACAAGCTCTAACTGACGCACATCCTCCATAGTCGTTGCCCAGCTGGTTACAAAGCGCACAACCGTGTGTGCCGCATCCATCTTTTTCCAGAAGCGGCAGACGACATATTCCTGCAAATGCCGGAATTTCTCGTCTTCCATGATCACAAATATCTGATTGCTGGGAGAGTCAACATAAAAAGGATATCCCTTTCGTCGGAAGACTTCGCGCAGAGCGTCCGCGCAATGGATGGCCGGTTTGCAGATCTTGGTATAGGTATCTGCTGTAAACAATGCATCGAACTGCACGCCAAGCAGTCTTCCCTTCGCCAGCAGACCACCCTGCTGGCGAACAAAGGTCGTAAAACATCTGGGGGCGTTTCCGTTGGGAAATACGATGGCCTCGCCGCAAAGGGCTCCGACCTTTGTCCCGCCGATATAAAAGGCATCACAGACCTTCGCAATATCGGCAAGTGTCACATCTGTGTCCGGTATTGCAAGGCCATAGCCGAGACGTGCACCGTCAAGATAGAGAAGCAACCCCTTTTCGCGGCAGACATCTGCAATCTCATACAGTTCCTTTTTGGAGTATACCGTCCCGTACTCGGTGGGGTAGGAGAGATAGACAGCCGCAGGATAGACCATCTGCGTATGATTCCGATCTTCATAGAAGCCATCGACAAACTCTCTCACCGCAGCGGCGGAGAGCTTGCCCTCTCGGTGGGGAAGGGTAATCACCTTATGCCCGCCGGCCTCGATCGTACCAGCTTCATGAATGCTGATATGTCCGCTGTCGGCAGCAAGGACCCCCTCACAGGCGCCGAGCAGCGATTTCAGCACGACCATATTGGCCTGCGTACCGCCCGGGATGAAAAATATATCAGCCTGCGGTGCCTGGCAGCATTTGCGGATTTTCTCCTTCGCCCGTTCGCAATAGGGATCTTCTCCGTAGCCTGCCAGCAACTCCTCATTGCTTTCGACAACAGCCCGAAGCACATCAGGGTGAGCGCCGCCGGCATAATCGTTTGCAAAAAATATCATAGCTTTCCTCTCAACCGCGATGAGTCAGCTCATAGCGCTGCAGGAACTCTACCAACGCCCTTGCGCCGTCGATCGGCATAGCGTTATACACAGAAGCTCGCAGGCCACCGACAGACGGATGTCCCTTGAGATTGCTCAAGCCGACCCGCACGGCGGACGCGACCACATCAGCATCCGTGTCCGGATTGCCGGTCGTGAAGGGAATGTTCATCAGGCTCCGGAATTCCGGGTCGACTTTCCCGCGGAAAAGCGTGGAATTATCCAGAAAATCATAAATGATCTTCGCCTTTTCCTGATTTTTCTGGTAGATCGCCTCCAGACCGCCGTGCTCCAGTAGGTTGCGGATGACCAGGCCACAGCAGTAGATGGACCAGCAGTTCGGCGTATTGTAACCGGAGTTAGTATCTGCGTGGGTCGCATATTTTAGATACACCGGCATCTTGGGGTCGACTTCCTCCGGGATCAGATCCTCTTTCATAATTACGATGACCATGCCGGCCGGGCCAACATTCTTCTGAACGCCCGCGTAGATCATGCCATAGTCCGTAACACAGCAGGGTTTGGAGAGAAACATGGAGGACTGATCGGAAACCAAAACATGCCCTTTGGTATCTGGCAGCTTTGGCCATGTCACACCATGGATTGTCTCATTTTCACAGATATATACATAGTCTGTGTCCGGTGCAATATCCAGATTTGAGCAATCTGGAATACGGGCATATCCGCACCCAGCCGAGGATGCGCCGACGGTGACCTCACCATACTTTTTCGCTTCGGCAATGGCTTTCTTAGACCATGCGCCGGTCTCAATATAGGTCGCCTTCCCATTTCGCATCAGGTTCCACGGGATCATCGCAAACTGGAGCGTCGCACCGCCCTGAATGAACATGACCTTATACTGATCCGGAATATTCATCAGCTTTCGCAAATCGGCAATTGCCTGATCCTTGATATCCAGAAAGGACTGTGAGCGGTGAGACATCTCCATGACCGACATGCCGGTATGTCCATAGTTGAGAAGCTCATCCCGGATCTGTTCGAGAACAGAAACAGGCATCACAGCCGGTCCGGAGGAAAAGTTATAAATTCTATTATATTCCATTTGTTTCTTCTTCTTTCTTTTTTATTGTTCCTGCCCGTTCTGCGACAGTTTCTTTTTACCCAGCTTTTGGAAGAAAATAAACGCCACAGCGAGGGCTACGCCAATAATATCCGTAACCGTCCCAACGGCAATGAAGCAAAATGCAATACCGCCAAGAATCACGCGCTTCACGATGTTCAGATTTCCCATAAAGTATCCCTGAATCGCGCCAGCAATCAGATACACGCCCACGAAGGCGGTAATCGTAGACTGGATTATGGTCGCGGGGCTACCTTCCATCAGGAGTGCAGGGTTGTAGGCGGCAACAAACGGAACAATGTAAGCAACAACTGCGATAAGCGATGCCAGAACGCCCGTCCGCATTGGCTTGGACTCCGCTACGTTGGCAGCCGCATAAGCTGCAACGGCAACGGGGGGCGTGATATTCGAAATAATGGAGAAATAAAACACAAACATGTGCGCCGCGAAGGGGGAAACGCCAAGCTTAATAAGGATGCGGCAACCGAGCGCCGACGCGATCACATAGGCCGCCGTGCTGGGAACGCCCATGCCGAGGATCATGCAGGCAACGGCGATCAGCAGCAGGGCGAGAAACTTGCTTCCGTGAGAGAAACTGACGACAAGGCTCGAAAAGCTCAGAGCGAGTCCGCTGTAAGTCACAGCAACAACGATTAGGCCCGCACCGCCGAGCGCCGCCATACACATGGCAGAGCTCTTGCCGCCGTCGTAGAGCGCCTTGAGGAGCTTTTTGGGGGTCATGCGGTTCTCCTTATCCAAAAGGCTGACCGCAAAACATGCTCCTGTTGCGATCAGACCGGAGAGCAGGGTGGACACGCCGGAGAGAAGCAAAACGAGCAGGAGAAGAATGGGGATGAACAGATAGGATCTTTTCAGCACGCTGCGCAGCTGGGGAAGATCCTCCTTAGCCTCTCCGTAGATATCATCCCGCAGACATTTGAAGTGGATCATGGCAAAGAGTGAGAAATAGTACAAAATCGCAATGACCGCACTCTTGGCTGCGACCTCGCCGTAGGTTATGCCGAGATTTTCCGCAAGCAGGAATGCCGCAGCGCCCATAATCGGCGGCATGAGCTGTCCGCCAGTCGATGCGACCGCGGAGACCGCGCCGGAAAATTCAGGAGAAAAGCCACCCTTTTTCATCATGGGGATGGTGAAGGTACCGGTCGTGTAAACCGTAGCTACCGCTGAGCCGGTCATCGTGCCAAACAGGCCTGCGCTGATCGTTGCGATCTTAGCAGAGCTTCCACGCGTGTGGCCGGCAATCGCACGCGCAAATTCCGTAAAGAAGCCGCCCGCGCCACTCTCCACGGCAAAAGCGCCGAAGATGCAAAAGACAATAATGAAGGTCGCGGAAGTTCCCATCAGGCTGCCGAAGATGCCGGTGTCCGTCAGCATGGTGCTCGCCTCGATCATCCTCTCAAAGGACAAGCCCTTATGGCACAGCAGACCGCCGAGAAAGGGACCGACATACAGGTAGGCGAGACCAATCACAACAAGACCTGCCATTACGCCGGATACACTTCTGCGCACCGCCTCGATCATGCAGATAATCAGGATGATTCCCATGACCATCTCCGCCGTCGTCAGATGCGTTACAAACACCATACGCGTTTGAAGGTCTTCGTTATGAAGTATAACATAGATACAGGGAATGACCGAAAGAACCGCCAAAGCGGCATCAAGCAGCGTGAAGCGATCCTTCGGTGAGTGCTTTTTGCTGGCGGGGTAAAGCATGAATACCATGGGCAGAAGGGCTGCGACATGGATGCTGCGCTGAAGGAACGGGGCCAAAACACCGAACGCAGCCGTATAAAGGGAAAAAATCGAAACGAATACGCCGAGAATGTAGCATACCGTTTTTTGATAGCCGGTCAACTTTCTCATTTGCAATATGAGATGGAGTGCCCTGCAGCGGGCACATCATCTTGTCCTCCTAACTTGTGGTTCTTGTTTGCCTGAACTTTCTTTGACCTGTCCTGAAAAGAAGCAGGAGGCAAAGTCAAATGCCTTCGCCTCCTGCTGTCTATTTACGGCTAAGCGGCAAGAAGACCGTTTTGGGTGGGATCAGGTCATGTAGCCGTGCTCGCGATAGAAGCGCTCCGCGCCGGGATGCAGAGGAACAGAACCGGTGTTCTGCCATGCGGTAGCGAGGTCAAAGTTGGAGAAGCTCGCGCTGATGGACTTAAACTCATCCAAGTTCGCTTCAATGATCTCAAGGATGCGATAAACCGTGTCGTCATCAAGCTCCGCATTGCAGCCAAGGCCAGAGCACATCTGGAGCGTGTTGATATCCTGATCCTCAAAATCGTAGGTACCACCGGCGATCGTATACTCCTGAAGGGCATACTTTTCGACCATGTAGTTGCGCAGGCCCTCGGGCAGAGAGAGGAGCTTCAGGCTGGTATTGGCAGCGATCTCCTGCGTGGTACTGAACGGCATGGATCCCTGGTTGAACATGATGTCAGCGTGGCCGTCCTGTACAAACTGTGCCCAATCGCTGTACGGCGTGTAAGTCGTGCTGCCGCCCCAGCTCTTGATATCGCTTTCGGTCGTATTGTAATACTGAAGCATAATGTCGAAGAACAGTGCGGGGGTCGTGGAGCCCTTGTTGGGCGTCAGCCAGCGGATGCCGACATGGTCCTTAAAGATATCGTCGATGCTGTCAACGTCCACACTGGCGCGGGCGACGACCTCAATAACCTGCGGGCTCAGGCCAGTGGCGACCATACGGATATTTTCATACTTTTCCTCATACGGCGTCTGACCCTCATAAGCAAGCTGCGCCATGGGAGGATAAACCCATCCTATATCGAACGTCCCCTCGCCGATCGTGGCGGAGTTGCCGATACCGGAACCGGGCGAAACCTTGAAGGAAATCATGGGTTCCTTCTCCATCACCAGCTCAGTAAAAGCTGCAAAAGTGGAATACCAGCCGCCGCCGACCGCGCCGGCAACGCCGTTCAAATCCGCGCCCATCCAGCTGTCGCTGACACCGGAAGTCTGCTGCTCCGTATTGACGGACGGATCGTCGGGCTGATCCGTATTGCCGCAGCCAACCAACGGCAGCAGCATAATGACGGCCAGTGTAAGTGCAAGAATTCTCTTCATATCTTGTCTCCTTTTCTTTCTCCAATAATCTTTTTATTAAATAAACGCCGATGCGCTTATTCCTTTGTCAAAGCGGAATCCTGAAAGACTCCGTCGCGCAGCAATACCAGATCATCCAGATAGAGCGTGCTCCCCTTTGTGATCATGTCGATATGGATCGGCGCGACAACTTGTCCGCCGGGGAAATTGGTCGCATTGTTGCCGGCTGCGATATGGCAGGTACCAAGAGGTGCCTCATCCTCCAGCAGTGAACCGCACGGAACAGCACAAGGGTTCAGGCCGATGCCGAGCTCCCCGATCCGGAAGCACTGCGGATCGCCGGGCGATTCAAGGGTAGCGCGCAGACGATCCGCCTCTTCTCCCCCATCAACGGAAACGACCACGCCGCCCTTGACCGTCACGGTCACCGGATGAGAAATCACGCCGACGCCGGCAATACTTGCATTGACAACAAACACGCCGTTTGTCTGATCCTCGACCGGGGCAATGCAGCCCTCTATGTTGGGCGGGCAGGCAAAGGAGCCGGGCTCGGTCGCCATGCCGGTAATGCAGCGTCCCATTCTCCCCTCAAGGGTGAAGGAAATGTCCGTTCCGGTCTCGCGGTTCACGATCCGCGCAGTCTTTGCTTTGGTCAGCAGAGCCTTGACCTTTTCCGCAACGACCGCACAGACCGGAAAATCTGCTTCGATCGCGCCGTGCATCAGCATGTGCGGATACACCTCGGGCATCGTCACGATCCGGCAGCCGGCTGCACGCGCCTTCTTGACCGCGCTCGTGTGCGACATGGACTTTGTCGTGACAAGAAAGGCCGCTGTCGCCTTTTCCATTGCAGCGCCGACCATTTCGGGAACCGGCGCGCCGTGCCGTTCTGTTGGCTCCATCACGATCATATTGGTGCAGGCGCCGAGCATTAGGCAGGCGCGTGCCATCTGGTTGCCGACCTCAAACGATTCGTAATCGCACACCACAGCTACCGTATCGTCACTGGTGATATTCGTACAGTCGCGGGCGAGCTTCATCGCCCCTTTGAGCATAATATTTTCTTTCAAATCCATTTTTCTTCACTCCGTCATCATTCGAATGATCTCTGTGTCTGTTTCGCGCATTCCGACGCGGGCGAGACGACCGAAATGATCCAGCGAATTTTCGGGATCCCTGCACAAAAGACCGTCGTCCTCCGGGAAATTGCGACCGCGTTGTGCCATTTCAAAGCCCATGATGCCCGCCTCCACGGCAAGCGAGATTTTACCGGCGCAGGAGGACTTTGCCCCGTCGCAAACGATGCCCGCAGACATGGCAAGCGCGTTTTCCAGCGTTTTTGTAATATCCTCAAATGAGGCGCCGTGCAGATATGCGATACCGGCACCTGCGGCCGCGCCCGCGCTGACCGCACCGCAATAAGCCGAAAGCCTGCCGATGCTCTTCTTCTCATGCAGCGAGAGGAGGTTGGAGAGCAGCAGCGCCCGCAGCAAACGCTCGTGGCTCACACCCAGCTCCCGGGCGTAAACAATAACCGGCAAAGAGACCGTCATGCCTTGGTTTCCACTTCCGGAGTTGATGACGACCGGCATCTCGCAGCCGTTCATTCGCGCGTCGGAGCCAGCGGAGGCGTATGCCCGCGCCTTTTCCTTCGCTGTGGCTCTGCCACCGCCGAGCAGCAGGGTGCCGATCGCCGCGCCGTACTGTCCGCGCAAGCCGACCTCCGCGATGGCGGTGTTGTCCGCGATCTGACGCTCAAGTAGCGGCGCAATATCCGCAAGATCGCAACTCTGCACAAAGTCGTAGATCCCGCGCAGGCTCAAGTGTTCAGAATCGGTGTCCGCCAGCTCCGGCTGAGGATCCTTATGATACAGAACCGTCCCATTCTTTTCAACGAGAATGATGTTCGTGTGCTCCTGAACGATCCGTGCCGTGGCGGTATCCGCCCCGCGGGAGCAGACGATCTCGATGTCGAGCAGAAAACCGCGCTCCACCGGAACGGTCTCAAATGTCGTTGCGTCGAGGTAGGCAGGGAGCTTTTCGATCGTTTCCCGGCTCACTCGGGAGATGACCTCCAGCTCCGCCTGCTCGTCGCCTCCGAGGATGCCGATGGCGGCGGCGGCCGTGAGGCCCTTGCGGTTTCCAGTGTTCGGAACGATCACGCTCTTCACATTCTTGACGATGTTTCCGCTGACGACAATCCGCACCTTGTCCGGAAGACCACCGAGCGCCGCGCGGGAAACCGCCGCGCAGTAGGCAATGGCAATCGGCTCGGTGCAGCCCATCGCACAAATCAATTCTTTTTTCAGCAGGCAGCAGTATGCCTGATAGGAAACTGCATCTATCATTTTTTCCTCCATGCCGACGCTCCGCCCTTGTCTCTCCCACTTCACAGTCTATCCGGTACATCAAGCGGACGGCTTTTGTGCTTTTGCTATATTTTTATAATAATCCCTTGCAATTCATTTTGTCAAATTATATAATATTATCAAATAGATATCAAAAGTGTTATGATAGGAGGGCATATTATGACGCTTCACCATTTGGAAGTCCTTTGTGCGACCTGCCGGGAAAACTCCATGTCCGGCGCGGCCAAGAGACTGCACCTTACACAGCCGGCAGTCAGCCGCACAATCATGGAAATCGAAAAGCATTACGGGTTCAAGGTCTTCGAGCGAATCAACAAACGTCTCTTTCTGACTGAACACGGTCGCCAGCTTTGGAACGACAGCGAGCGCGTGCTGAAGGACTTTGGCGTGCTGGAGCAAAATGCACAGAATTCCTCCAAGATATCCTCACTCCAAATCGGCTGCGGCATCGCCATCGGAACCATACTCATGCCGGAACTGATCATGTCCTTTCACGAACGCTATCCGAACTGTCGCATCCATGTGCTCGAGACTTCCTCGCGCGTGATACAGCAGCAGGTCATTTCCAACGATCTTGACTTTGCATTGATCGAAGGGCCGGTATCCGAGCAAAACCTGCATGGCGAAGCCTTTTACCACGATCGCTTAATCCCCGTCTGCGCCTACGATCACCTGCACCATTACTATCATGGCACGCCAATCCGTTTTGAGGAGCTCGTAAAAACGGATCTTCTCCTTCCTGCAGGAGGATACGGAACACGGGAATTGCTCGAGCGCATGGCGCGAGAGAATAACCTGACCATTGCTCCGGCATGGAGCAGCTCAAGCCATCAGAATCTCCTGCACCGGGCAATTCGCGGGAACGGGGTCGCAGTACTCTCGCAGCTCCTCGTTCGCGAATCCATCTCGAAGCGCCTGCTCGCTGAGATCCCGGCGGAATTCCAGCTCAAGCGCCGCTTCTCCATCGTCTGGCACAGAAATAAGCAGCTCCCCACGGAATCTCTCTATTTTATCCAGCTCTGCCACCAGCTCGACAGCCTTTGACGAGGCGGCATCGTATCTTGCGGGCGCGGTGCGGGTATTGGCGTTGGGCGTAACTAACCCCAGATGTCGGGAGTTCACAGCCGAAAATAGTCGGAAAAGGAAAAGCCACTACCATAGCTCTTTCAAACCTTGTAAACTGGAAAGTGCCAACAACCCAGTGGAAAGGATGTGCAATGAAAGAGTTATACAGTAATGGCTTTGCATCAAGTATAGCACAAGCCATTGAAGAAATGAAAGCCGAACAGGGAGATGGTTTTTCCTTGGATCGTATCAACCTGGCGGAACTGGAGCGGCGGAGCGGTGTATCTCGAGGGAAACTGCGGCGGCTCAAGCGAAACGGATTTCAGGATCTGCCTCGCCGTTCAAAAGGCAGAAAACACGCTGCCGCAAAGCCCAGTGGCTACACCGGCATCATCGACAGCTTGCTCCGGCAGGGTATCAAGAACTCTTCGGTCATACGTGATCGTCTGCGTCAGGCCGGGTTTGACGGAGGTGCAGCAATCGTAAAGGAATACATTGCCTCCCACAAGCACCTCATCCCCGCCAAGCGTCAGCAGATCGCGCCGCAGGGCAACCGCGGACGTCGCTATATCCCAACAAATACTATTGTGAGGACGTTGGACTGCGAAATGCCCGCATCGGCTTCCGCCAGCAGGAAATGACACACATCATGGAGAACATCATTTTCAATGAACTACAGATCCGCGAATGCTCCGTTGACATCGGCATCGTCTACGGCAATGAGAAAAATGCCAAAGGGAAGATCACGCCGGTCGCGCGGGAAATTGACTTCATTGCAGCCTCCGGTGGCAAGAAGACCTATATTCAGTCTGCCTACGCATTGGGAACAGAGGAAAAGGCAATCACCGAAAATAAGCCCTTCGCGCTGACCGGGGTAGGTCATCTGCTCGTAAGGCTTTGGTTTGTACGCTTTTTTGGCTTTTCTGGCGGAAACATACCCATTTTACGCATAATACGGAACAGGCTCTCCGGACAGCGGGTGTAGCCCCGCTGCCGCAGCCGGTGCCACAGTTCGATCATGCCCAGTTCGGGATTTCTGCGGCGCATGTCACGAATGAGTTTCAGCTCGGCCTCCGTGTGCTGGTTTGGATGGCTGTGGGGGCGTCTGGGCTGGCAGGCCAGGGATACCACACTTCCATCCCAGCGCTGCTTCCAGAAATAGATATATGACCGGCTCTTATTGTACTTCCGGCTGGCGCGGCGGCTATCAGACGATCACGGCGCAGAAGTGGAGCGCATACCTCCTGATCACCGGCGTGTACATCGCGGCAATGCTGTGGCTGTACGCCGCCGCGATCAGCGTCAACTGCGTGCTCTGCCTGCTCCAGTTTGCGGGGCTGAACCCGCTTCACCTTTACCCGGAGGGCATGAATTACTACGGCGCGAATACGCAATACGCCGGCGAGTTTCTCGGCACGGTCGGCAATGCGGACATCCTCTCGGCAGTTTTGAGCCTTTCGATCCCGGCATTCTGGGCGGCGATCCTGCGCATGAAGGGGTGCAGGGAACGCTATTTTCTGCTGATCCCGCTGGCGCTCTGTCTGGTCGTCCTGCTGCGCGCGTTTGTGGCAGGCGGCATCCTGGGCGTCACGGGCGCGGTCGTTCTCTCCGCCCCGCTGATGACGGATGACAAGCGCAGGCGCAAGTGGGCGCTGATCTGTGTGATCGCCGCGCTGATCGCGGCGGCAGCCGCGGTCTACTGCTTCGGCAGCAGGATGTGCGGTTTCCTGTACGAGGCCTCCGAGTTGATGCACGGGCGTTGGGATAACCGCTTCGGCACGGGACGAATCTATATCTGGCGCAACGTCATCCAACTGGTGCCGGAACATCTGCTGCTGGGCGGCGGCCCGGACACGCTCGGCCTTCGCACAGACGCCGCGTTTGAGCGGTACGACGAGACGCTCGGCATCCTCATCCACAGCGCCATCGACACGGCGCACAACGAGTATCTGAACATCCTTGTCAATCAGGGACTTCTCGCGCTGCTTTCGTATCTTGCGGCGCTGCTCGCCTCGGCGATCCACTGGGTACGCCGCGGCGCTTTGCGGCTGTGCGGTGCTCGGCTACTGCATTCAGGCGTTCTTTGGCATCAGCTCCCCAATCTCTACGCCGTATCTGTGGCTGGCACTGGCTGTTTTGGATTCTGACCTTTGTGTTTCAAAATCAAATTCTTTGGAGAAGGGGAGCGAGAAATGAGAAGCATCCATCATCGACTGATCAGCCTGAACCTCGCGCTGATCGTACTGCTGTCGTTTTCCGTTCCCGCCTATGCCCGGGAAGTGGGAGAGGACGCCCAGCGCGCGGAAGAGACGCTGCTTGCGGCTTCTGAGTGGGCGCTTGTGGCCGACGAATACTCCGCGGCGCGAGCGCTGACGGAGGAAAATGCCCGGCTCGCTGCCGGTGCGTCTGCCGAAGACGTCAGCACATCGATAGAAGAGATTGCGGACGGCGACGGGCAGGAGGGCGTACTGCGTGCGCGCCCATGCCTGCGCAGAGCGGCTCCGCCTATCTTATCTCTGTGGACGGAACGTATTTTCTCTCTGACGAAGTGCGTTCCGGCGCGGGCTTGTCCTATGAAGGCGGCGACCTGAAGCTGGACAACTACAACGGCAGAGAGATCACCGCGAGCGGCGATCTGTATATCTACACCTACGGTACATCAACTGTACAAGGCAAGAGCGGAGTGATCGGCGCAAACGGGATCGCGGTTTCCGGAGATCTTGACATTTCTGTCAGAAGCGGCAGTCTTTCCGTGTATGGCGGCGGCGGTACAAGGTACGGCGGCGACGCCATCTATACAGCAAACACCTTCTATTGCTTTTCGTATGGCGGCACGGCGCACTTTGCGGGCGGTAATGCGCGCAACGGAGAAGGAGGCGGTCACGGCATCAGTGCCGGTACGGTTCATGCGCTCGGCTCCTCCAATTCTGGGACAAGGCTGACTGCGACAGGCGGCGCGGCCTCGCTGTACGATCAGGGCGCTTCGGGGGGCTGCGGCATTCTTGCCGCGGTGGTTTATGTTTCGGCAGATGCGATCATACGCGGCGGCGATGGCAATGTGGCAGCGCCTGCGATATTCTTCCGTCACGGCTGTGAGATCGGCTGCGCAAACGTCGAGCTATACGGCGGCAAATATTCCACCGGCTCTTATGCAAAACCGATTCAATTCAGCCCTTCGTCTGATCAGACGTGGTATTACCACCCGCACACCACGGCGAACGCGTACGGCGGTCACTACTCCATTACGGTCAACCGGTACAGACTTACTTTGGTGGGGAACGGCGGCTGGTACGGCGGCGCGACCTTTACCGACCTGATCGACTACTATCCGTCTTATTATGACCTCTCGAAATATGTATTCTCCCGGTTTGGGCACACGCAGGTCGCATGGACGGATGCCTCCGGCGATTTGGTGCCGTTGAATGACTCCTTCTCGCCGCACGGAAATACCTATCTGTTTGCCGAATGGGTCGACACGCAGGCGGGAGATATCCTGCTCAACGGTCTGAGTGGAACGCTTGAGGACGGATCCTATTGGCGCCGCTGCCGCGATGTCCCCTCGGTCACGCTGCCGAGCGCCCTGCGATATGACGGGAAGGAGATCGGCCTTGCCGGATGGGGCAGCAGCCTCACACCTGATGAGGATGCCAACGGTATGCTGAACGGCACCTGGTACGAGGCGGGCGGCAGCGTCAGCGCGTCTCCGGCCACGCCTACGACCCTCTATGCGCTGAAAAACGACGTGGGCAGCTATGTCATCTATCATCCGACGGACGGAGCACCGAAGACCGGCGGCAATATGCTGCTCCAGCACCGCTGCGAAGCCTCTTGCACGGATCTGGAGGTTTATCTTGCAGACGGCGCGGAATACCTGACCGCGCCGGAGGGCTACCGCTTCTCCGGCTGGGCGGAGCAGGCGGGCGGCGCGGTGAAGTACACGGCGGGTGCAAGCGTCGTGGTGACCGAGGGTTCGCCGCTGCACCTGTACGCCGTCTGGCAGCCGCTTGAATACAAGTATTCGACGCCGGAGTGCAGCGTGTGGGTGGAGCCGGTCTCGAAAACGATCACGCTGGAGACACCTCACAGCTGGTACAGCGGACCGGAGCAGCCCAAGACGCTGATCAGTGCGATCTACGATGCAAAAGGGAAAATGCTGCGCTGTGTCGTAAGCCCTGCGGGGACTGATCAGCAGCCCTGCACCGTTTCCATGCAATATACGGGCGATGCCCTTCCTACGGTCAAGGCCTTTGCGCAGCAAAGCGGCTATACGCCCCTTGCCGGGAGCATCGTAATGGATCTTTCGAAGATGCAGCCGTCCGGCATCCGGTAAAAAGACCGCCGGATCCGACCGGGTAGAACCGCCCCGGGGACAGCACATACAGTATGCTCCCCCTTGATGAAACAGTGAAAAACAAATTCACTGAAAATCAAGGGGGAGCATATTATTTTCTCTTCGGTTCTCCCCTCGCGCGAAAAAAAGGGGGATCCGTTTTCCATTATTTTTTACGATTTTCGGAGCGAATCGGGGAAAAATAGTGAGCCGTATCCCTTGGTAAAGTCAGGCGAAACCCCGTTTCGCTAAGAATAAAAGTAGAGAGGTCTAAAATCAAACTGATATTGTAATATAGATAGTAAGAGGTATAATAATAGCATAAATAGGTATGTCTTCCGAAAGTGATCGGCACAACAAAGGCGATCAACCGCAAATGGTTGGTCGCTTTTGTTGTGTCCATTGTCGGAAAGACGAAGCAGCCTATGCGCAAAAACCGGAAAAGCCGGTAGGCAAACAGAAAAAACAAAATAGGGAGCAGTAAAGCACTTGCCGTTTTCAAAGTTGAAAACGGCAGGTGCTTTTTTTGTCTCCAAACAAAAGTGAGGAAAGATCCATGAAAAAAAGAAGCAAAAGAATAAGCGCTGGGTACAGGTATACAGCACAACGATCAGAAACGTTGCATTAAAGGTCAACTTCTGCACCAATCACAAAACCAATATCACGAGTCTGAACGGATATCTGATCGATGTCAAGACAAGAATCCGTCATGATGCTGATGTGTCCGTCAGCACAAGCGTGCAGGATGCGCGGGACATCGACCGCATGGTCAAAGTCCTGATCGCCCGCGCGACAGCGGTCTACGAGAAAAAATGCACAGCGGCGACCCCGGACGGAACGGGTGGGCTCACAAAAACCTATGACAGTCTCAGCGCAAGCGATACCGCCCTGCTGTGCCCACCCAAGATGCTGGCGGCATCCTCGCGCAGGCATACCCTGAGTTATTTTCGGTCGTTTTGCATGAAGGTTGATGCCTTAGGCATTGCCATCTGCCAAGAAAATGCCGGACAAATCGCGAAACTGATCCGCGACATGACAGAAAGCAGCAAAAAAAGCAAGGGCACCACCGTGACCGAAACCACCATCCTCCAGCACATCAGGGCGGTGGAGTGGCAGCTGGACCGACTGGCGGAGATACGGCCTGACGCGCCGATCAAACCGCTGATTCTCCCTCGTGACCGCGCAAAAAGTGTCGCACCGGAGGCTGAACAGCAGAAGTACATCGGCGAGGCAGCCACCGTCTTGACGGTCGCGACCCTGCGCCGTCTGGTCGGGAACGGCCTGTCCATCGGCGGCATTCTAATGCTGCTCGGCATGGCTCGCACGGCGGAGGCCTGCGCCCCCAAATTTGGAGAGATCGTCCTTCGGGACGACTACGCGGTCATTGCGATCGTTTGGCAGGCGGACGGCACAACACGCATTGCCGATTTGAAGACGGACAACTCTTACCGCCTCATTATTCTCCCAAAAATCGCAGCCGAGGCGATCCGGGCGCGCATGGCGTATCTGCGTGAGCTGGGGTACACAGAAGAGCAAATACGGGATATGCCGGCGGTTTCTGCCGAGCGGGATCCGACAACACAGGCAAGCCCGGCAGCGCTCAGAGCCTTCCTTCTTTCCATACTGACCCGGGCAATGGCTCTGGATGACAGCTATTGGGATGCCGTCAAAATACAGATGTCCGAGGAACCCGACATGGATGCCTACGGCAATCCGTCTAAGGACATAACCGCCTACATTGCCCGCCGCAGCCGCTGCACTGAGCTGTGCAACGGCTGCGGCATGGTGCCCTTGCTGGTTGACGCGATGATGGGGCACGCGCCCCCCAGAGGTGACAAGGCAAACTGGGATAACTATCTGCGTCAGCCGGACAACTGGCCTGTTGTCGCGCAGATGACCGAGCGTATCGTCTATGACCCGGATTGTACAATCAATCCGGCGTTTGCACAAACGCATCTCGCGCCGGGGGTATCCGGCAGATCCAACCAGACAAATATTGGTTTTACTTTTTCTGCAGATGAGGCGTGCACTATAGAAATTACAGCACAGACGGCTGAGATCGGTGACAACATCACTATAGAGACAGACGGAGAGATCCTGGAGAAAAACTGTGCACCGGTGGACTTTGAGAGCAGCGCGCCGCCGCCGTTCCTGGCCCCGGTCCGCCCGCGCGGATACTATGAGCGTCTGCTGCGGGAGGCGGGATCATGGGACGCTGCGTCCTTCTATCTGGCATCTCCACCGCACAGTGGATCATAAAAACATTTTAATCTATGAGGTAAACGTTATGAGCAATTACAATCACATTCCCCTGACGGATGACTCCCGTTTCAGCGGCGGCGTCGATATCGGCGACGCCCAGAAAATCAAGGGATACTACGAGATTTTTGAACAGTTTCCGGTACACTACTCTCTCTGCCGGCAGGAGAAAACGGCACCGTATCCTCTGTGCGGCACCGTTTCCCTTCGCGATTCGCAGGATTCGGTCTTACATATGAAAGGCGGCGATGGGAAAGAGGTACCTGCGCGTCTGCGCATCACCCTGAAAAGCACGGACCCTAAAGAGGTCAAGCGGGAGATCGCCGAAAAAGCGCAGATACTGCACACAAGATTCGTCGGCACGGGAAAGGCCGCCGGCGCATACATCCCGATCGAACAGCTCTCTTTTGCCGAAGTCATCAATATGTACGGTGCAGAATACGCGCAGGCGCGAAGCCCCCATAATGACAGGCGGCAAAAGGATCGGCTGGATCTCCTCCGCCATGTCGCTGAAGGTTTTGCGGCGATTCCGTGCGCGAAGATCACGCAGCGGCAAATCGGCGAGTTTTGTGAGCAGCTCGGAGAGACGTGGTACAATAAGATCCGCGAGGCTGATTTCCTGATGGCATACGTCGCGGAGCGCCGCAAATATGAGCAGATCGCAAATCCCTTTGCGCTGTACCGTGAGTCGCACGCGGTGTCGCGGAATACCCAACGGCTTCAGAAGTCCGCGGTATCCACAGACGTGCTTTCGCGCGACGAGGTGGAGCAGGTCGTGGCGCTCGTGCTTGAGCATCTCGGTGACCCGGATTATGTCGGGATCGGCCTGCTGCTTGGCACAGGCCTCGATGCAAAGCAAGTCGCGGCGCTTAAGCACGGCGATATCTATGAGGACCCCGACAATAAGGGCAGCCTTATCCTGGACTACCATCAACCCGAGCTTTCCGGCAGCATGCACGACTTTTCGTTCGCGCTTTCGACGCTCGCGGCGCGCATCTGCTGCAAGCGCCGGGAAATGCTGGAGAAAGAAGGCCTTTCTCCCGAGGAAATCGCAGATCGTTGCATTGTAACCAACAGCGAAGAGTCGTATCCCGCGAGCAAGCTTACTGCGGCGAGTCGCAATTTGCTGCACAACTGCGGCGTCGGATTTGCGCAGCTGGCAGGACTGACCAGCAGCACGGAGGGCGCGGGCGTGCGGCTTTTGCGCAGCACATACGCGCAGCTCCTGGAAAAAGGCGGCGGGCTCTGCGCGGACCCCACACTGCTCCAATACATGACGCACCGGCGGCCGGACGGCACACAAGGGGTGTTCTATCGCGGCTTCACGGATCCATATGCGCGTCGCTGCCAGGCGATCGCGCATCGGCGCATCCCGTGGAAGAACGAAAAAATGACCAGCAAGTTTACAGCAGTGGTCGGTGGACGGCAATCCGTACAGACCGTAAATCTGGAGGACGATGAAAAAACAGTAACGGCAACGGTACGCATCGCGCTCAAGCCCGGCGAAACCGTCCGGCTCTCATCCAACTACGGCATCCACACAAAGTGGTCGGCGGAAAGCGATGGCGGATCCGTGACCGGCAGCGAGGCGTAAGGAATAACCGTGCCGGCCACGGCATGGAGCCCTTTGTGATGGAGCACGCGGAAATGTCCTGATAGATTTAAAGAGCACCGGAGAGAATGCTTTGTCTTCTCTCCGGCATTTTTGGGTTCTTTTTCTGCTTGCATGATCTGCGCCATGAAACTGCCCATCGTTTGTGCTGCCTCGTCTTGCTTCCACCTTGTAGCGTGGGTGTAGGTACGGAGGGTGAATCCCGCGTCGTAGTGACCCAGCATACTGCTGACGGTTTTCACATCCACGCCGTTTTACAGTGTCAGCGTTGCGAAGGTGTGCCCTTACGGTATAATTACGACAAACCGAAAAAGCCCCGTATATCAAGGGTTGCAGGTTTATGGCAAGGTTTTTCATCCTTTTCCAAACCGAAAAATCGAGCCGTGAAATAGTTATATCGCAGGGGGTGTTATAGTAACGACAAAAATAAAATACCGTTTGGGCGGGCTGTCAGCCCGTCCAAAAAATCAGGACATTTCCTCTGCAAAGAAGAAATGTCCTTTTTTTGTACCCAAAATCAGATGCCGACAGGAGGAACACAATGCCTGAAAAAACCGTGCAGAAGGAACCGGGCAAAAAGCCCGTGCCATCCAAAAAGCCGAAACCGCAGCAGGAAGTAGTTGTTCAGATTTCGCTCTCTGAGCTGCATCCGTTCCCGGATCACCCCTTTCAGGTGCGAGAGGATGCGTCCATGCAGGAAACCGCCGAAAGCGTCAAGGAATACGGCGTCCTCGTCCCCGCGCTGGCACGGCCACGGGAGGACGGCGGTTATGAGCTGATTGCAGGCCACCGCCGCAAACACGCCTGCGAGCTGGCTGGGCTGGCCACCATGCCCGTCATTGTCCGCGACATTGACCGGGACGCTGCCACCATCATCATGGTGGACAGCAACCTTCAGCGGGAGAACATTCTCCCCTCCGAACGCGCCAAAGCCTACAAGATGAAGATGGAGGCCATCAAGCGGCAGGGCGCACGGACGGATCTGACTTCGCCGAAAATTTCGGCGAAGTTCCGCAGCGATGATGAAGTTGGTCAGGATGCCGGGGTGAGCGGAGATACCATCCGCAACTACATCGCCTTGACGCAGTTAGTCCCGGAGCTTCAGCAGATGGTGGACGAAAAGAAAATCGCCCTCAGTCCCGCCTATCAGCTTGCGGCGCTGACACCCAAAGAGCAGGGCTGCTTCTGGAAACCATCGACAGCGAACAGGCCACCCCCTCGCTCTCGCAGGCGCAGCGGATGAAAAAGCTCAGTCAGAGCGGTGAGCTGAACGAGGACACCATGCTCTCCATTATGATGGAGCAGAAGAAACCGGAGAAGAACGACATCACCCTTTCCGGTGAAAAGCTCCGCAAATATTTCCCACGTTCCTATACCCCATTTCAGATTGAGAACACCATCTTCAAATTACTGGACGCATGGCAGAAAAAGCGCCAGCGCGACCAGAGCCGTTGAGCGGACAAGCAGTTTGTTTGTCCGCTATTTTCATGCCAAAAGGAGGACGCCATGTATATCAACACATTCAAATATACCCCCAAGGATGTGAGCTGCCAGCTCTGTACTGAGTATGTGAAAAAGCTGGGCTGTACCGCCCTGCGCTGCCCGTGGCTGGCCGAGCGCATCGAGGCCGGTGTGGTCGGCTACCGCGAGGCAGTCTTAGAGACATTTCCCCATGAACGCCGCCTGTTCCAGCGCCTGAACCTGCTGATCAAGCATTATCCCGGAAGCCTTTGGAGCAATGAGCAGCATGAGCGCCGAATGCAGTATCAATGCGCCGTGCAGGGCTACCGCCGCCGCAGGGATACCAACGCCTATTATGCGGCCATGTACCTGCTGACCTCTAATGACGACATTTACCGCCGCACGGCAAACTGCTTCTGCAAGGACGGGATTGAGTTCGGCTATGCGGTGTTGAAAAACACCTCGCCGCACAACTACGCACTGTTCATGGCAGCGCGCGACCTCTGCGACAAGACGGAGGCCGTCACGATGGCGGACTTGGCGGAACCGGAGGTCATTGACCCGGAGGCGCTGCGCCTGATCGTCAACGCCACTCTGATCGCCCGCTATGGGCTTGCCGCCTTTCAGATCAGAGCGCGAGGTGCCGAATATGAACGCTGATGATTTTGTCGGCGGTCACAGCATCCTTGCGCTGGAGCGCTTTATGGACGAAACCCGCCACATGATTATTTTTGATGTCCTGTCATGGAAATCTCCTGTGGGTGAAAAGGGCGAACGGCTGAGGTTGTTCCTCTCCGACGTGGGATATGCCAAGGCGCAGGCATCCGAGAGGCGCGGAGAAATCAAAATCCGCAAACACGCCGCCGTCATTGAGGGGCATATCCTCCCTGACCGGAAAAAGCGGCGTCACTAAAATGATTGGAGGAATTACCATGAGCAGAGTAACAGAGCTGGAAAAAGCGCTGACCACGCTGTTCCGCAAGGGTACGGAGGTCGGCTACACGGAAACGGAGATCGACGAGTTTCTGGAAAACATCGACTATCACGCCCTGCTGCAAGCCGTTTGGAACAAGGCTGAAACGGTCTATGCCTACCGCGCAGACGGCAAAAATGCGCTGAGCTTGGACTATCGAAGCGCGGAGCTGTTCAAGCAGCGAGCGACGCTTCTCTATGAGGACGTGGGCGACAGCTATATCGGCGCGGTGTTTGCCGCCCGGTCGATGGAGCTGTGGCTGCTGGAGGATATGGGCTTTGCCGTCGTTGCCAAATTCAGCGTGAACGCCGGAGAAGGCGAATACGTCACCGAGTACCGCGTCTACAAGGGCAGCGACTGGGCGGACAGCGAGATTTCTCTGGATTTGGAGGACTTGGTGGCCGAACTTGCCGCCCTGTGTGATCCCTACTACGAACACGAGCAGCCCATCTATGAGCTGTGATGTGGGAAAGGAGTGAAAACGGAGCGGCTTCCCCATGCGGGAAACCATTCAGAACACAAACGGCAAGCAGTTTCACGCCGTCAGCCTGTCCGGTGGCAAGGACAGTTCCGCCATGCTGCTTTTGATGATCGAACGGGATATGCCCATCAATATGGTGCTGTCGGCGGACACCGGCATGGAGTTCCCGGAAATGTATGAACACCTTGCCAAACTGGACGAGCATCTTTTCCGGGAGCGCGGCATCCATATCACCACGCTGAGGCATCCCAAGGGCTTTGAATACCTGATGTTCGACGAACCCAAGCAGAAGCCCCGCAGTCTGGAAAACCGTGCAAAGCTGGGCATCCCGCCCTACGGCAACGGCTGGCCGGGAATCCGTGTCCGCTGGTGTACCGGGCAGCTCAAAACGCACCTTATCACCAAGGAGGTCAACCGGCTCAAAGGCGAGCTGGGCGCGATCCACTATGTCGGCATCGCCGCCGATGAAGCGTGGCGCTGCAAGAATGAGCGGTATCCCCTCGTGGAATGGGGCATCACGGAGGCGCAGGCGCTCCAATCCTGTTACGACCGTGGCTTTGACTTCGGCGGGCTGTATGAGATATACCACCGTGCGTCCTGCTGGTGCTGCCCGTTCCAGCGCATCGGCGAGCTGCGGAAGCTGCGAAAGCATCACCCGGAGCTGTGGGAAAAGCTGCTGGAGCTGGATCGCCGTGCGCTGGCGCAGTTCGGCACCGGCCCGCTGGGGCAGTTCAAGCAGAACTGGAGCGTGGAGCGGCTGGACGAGCGATTTGCCAAGGAGGACGGTCAAACAGCCTGACCATTCTGCGGAAAGGATTGAAGCAATATGGCTGTATTTCGCGTTGAACGGACGCGGGATTACACGGTGATGTGCAACCATCACCTGAAAGACAGCAATCTTTCCCTGAAAGCCAAGGGGCTGCTCTCCATGATGCTCTCCCTCCCCGACGAGTGGAACTACACCACGCGGGGGCTGGCTGCGATCTGCAAGGAGGGCGTGGACGCCATCGGGAAAACGCTCAAGGAGCTGGAGCTGGCGGGCTACATCATCCGCCGTCAGCTTCGCGGCAAGGACGGGCGCATTTCCGACACGGAGTACACCATCTTCGAGAAGCCCCGAAAGCCCGCTCCACCGGATACGACTTTACCAGATACGGAAAACCCGTATCTGGATAACCCGGATACGGAGGCACCGGATACGGATAATCCCGCGCAATTAAATACTAAGAAATCTAATACTCAAAAATCAAATACTGATCTATCAAGCACTCATTCATTCTTTCTGCCTGCGGCGGACGGAATGACGGACGGATTTGAGAAAAAAGCGGAGATCAGAGAGCAAATCGAATACGACATTCTCTGTCAGCAGTATGACCGGATGCAGCTTGATGAGCTGGTGGAGATTATGCTGGAGGTTGCTATGAACCGCAGCCCCACAGTCAAGATCGGGCGGGATGCGGAGTATCCCACCGGCTTCGTGCAACAGCGCTTTGAAAAGATTACCTCCATGCACATCGAAAAGGTCATGGACGGTATCCGCGAGAACACCACCCGCGTCTGGAACACGAAAGCCTATCTTATGGCGGCGCTGTTCAACTCTGTTTCCACCATCGACAACCACTATGCCATGCTGGTCAATCACGATTTTCACGGCGGCCCCTAAAGGCCGTCTTTTTTCATGCCCGATTCCGGGAGAAAGGATTTGATACCGATGAAACGCCCCCTTGCCTACATCACCGCTCCGTGGAGCGAGAACGAGTTTGAGAACACCGAAAATGCCGCCAAGTATTGCAGGGCGGTCTATGACGCGGGCTTTTCGCCCGTCTGCCCCACGCTGTTTCTGCCGCTGTTCCTACGCGATGAGATTCCGCAGGAGCACAAGGACTGCATCGACATGGCGCGGGAGTATCTGCGCCGCGCTCGTGTGCTGGTGGTTTGCGGCAGCACCGTGAATGAAAGCGTGAAAAACGACATCGCCGTGGCCGAGCGCCTGCGGATCACCGCCACCACGCTGGACGGCATCCTGACCGTCAAGGGGCAGGGGCGCAGAAATGAATGAGCATCTTCTGCACCGGCTGGTGGTACCGCCTTAGTGTCCCGGCATTCTCCCTGCAAATCCAAGGAAAGGAGCGTGATAAGTCATGCAGGAAGAAGTTGAACAGAGAATCGTATCCCTGATGATCTCCTGTGGGAAGCTGGGTGAACAGGAATTTCGTAAGGCCGTTGCCAAGCTGCTGGAGCAGCTAAAAAGCGACCATCAGAAGCATCAGTACAGCAAGGCCAATCCCCACGGAAAAATGACCGTCAAGCAGCTCGCCGCCAAGGATAAGGGATTGCAGAGCATTGAAGTCACCGATCAGAATATCGGCTCATTCAACCGGATCGCCCGGAAGTATGGCATTGACTTCGCTCCATTCAAGGTCAAGGGCGAAAAGCGGTACATGGTGTTCTTCAAAGCGCCGGACGCCGACGCCATGACCGCCGCGTTCAAGGAATATACCGCCAAGCAGGTCAGAAAGGCGGAGCGCCCCTCGGTGCTGGAAAAGCTGCAACACTTCAAGTCGCTCATTCAGGCGGCTGTGGTGGACAGGACAAAGCGGAAGGAGCTGGAACGATGAAGCAAGTCAACGTCAAAAAGCTCATTCTTCCCAATATTCCGTATGTGTTCATCGCACTGCTGGCCACCAAGGTCAGCGAGGCGGTGCGGCTGGCTCCCGGTTCGGACGCTTCCGCGAAGCTGCTGAACATTATGACCGGTCTGAACACGGCGTTTCACTCCCTTGTCCCCAGCTTTCATCCCATTGACCTGTGCATGGGCGTTGCCGCCGCCATCGCCATTCGGCTGGCGGTCTATATCAAGGGCAAAAACGCAAAGAAATTCCGCAAAAATCTGGAGTACGGCAGCGCCCGTTGGGGAACCGCCGAGGACATCAAGCCCTACGTCGATCCCGTATTTGAGAACAACATCATTCTCACGCAGACGGAGCGGCTGACGATGAATAGCCGCCCCAAAGACCCGAAAACGGCGCGGAACAAAAATGTCCTGATCGTCGGCGGCAGCGGTTCGGGCAAGACCCGCTTTTGGTTGAAGCCCAATCTGCTCCAATGCACATCAAAAACCTATCCCACCAGCTTCGTCGTCACCGATCCCAAAGGGGACATCGTGGTTTCCTGCGGCCATGCGCTGCAAAAGAACGGGTATCAGATCAAGATTCTCAATTCCCTGAACTTCAAGAAGTCCATGCACTACAACCCGTTCGCCTACATCCACTCGGAAAAGGACATTTTGAAGCTGGTCACGACGCTGATCGCCAACACCAAGGGCGAGGGCAAAGCCGGTGACGATTTCTGGGTGAAAGCGGAAACGCTGCTCTACACCGCCCTCATCGGCTACATCCACTATGAAGCGCCGATGGAGGAACAGAACTTCTCCACGCTCATTGAATTTATCAATGCGATGGAGGTGCGCGAGGACGATGAGGACTTCAAAAATCCGGTGGACTTGATGTTCGACGAGCTGAAAAAGCGCAAGCCAGACCACTTCGCCGTCCGTCAATATGCCAAATTCAAGCTAAGTGCCGGCAAGACCGCGAAAAGCATACTTATTTCCTGCGGCGCACGGCTTGCTCCCTTTGACATTCAGGAGCTTCGGGAGCTGACGGCCTATGACGAGCTGCAACTGGACACGCTGGGCGACCGGAAAACCGCCCTGTTCATCATCATGTCCGACACGGATGATACCTTTAACTTTCTCATTTCCATGTGCTATACCCAGCTTTTCAATCTGCTTTGCGAAAAGGCAGATGATGTGTACGGCGGACGCTTGCCGGTTCATGTCCGCTGCCTGATCGACGAGGCCGCGAATATCGGGCAGATACCGCGACTTGAAAAGCTGGTTGCGACGATCCGTTCCAGAGAAATCTCCTGCTGCCTTGTCTTGCAGGCACAGAGCCAGCTTAAAGCCCTGTATAAAGACAGCGCGGATACGATTGTCGGCAACATGGACTGTTCCATCTTTTTGGGTGGAAAGGAACCCGGTACGCTGAAAGAGCTGGCGGCGGCGCTGGGCAAGGAAACCATCGACAGCTATAACACCGGCGAGAGCCGTGGCCGCGAGGTTTCCCATTCGCTGAACTATCAGAAATTGGGCAAGGAGCTGATGAGCGTAGATGAGCTTGCCGTGCTGGATGGCGGCAAGTGCATCTTGCAGCTTCGCGGCGTCCGCCCGTTTCTGTCCAACAAATATGATCTCACCAAGCATCCCCTCTACCGCTACACAGCGGATTATGACAAGAAATACGCCTTTGACATAGAGCGTTTTCTGTCCCATCGCCTCAAGCTCAAGCCGGATGATGTAGTTGAGGTGTATCAGGCAGACCTTTCCGGTGAACCTGTCGCCTGACGGCGGCAGCCTAATTTGACAACGACTCGATGAAACTTCGTGGAAGAAATGTACCCTCCAAAATCTAAAACATATTTTTCGGAGGTACTATTTATGGCTTTCTTTAATTCTGCTGTTGGTGTTCTTCAGACCCTCGTTGTGGCGCTGGGCGCTGGCCTCGGCATTTGGGGTGCGATCAATCTGCTGGAGGGCTACGGCAACGACAACCGTGCGATGCGTTCCTGACTGAAAAGGTCAGGCACAGGTCGAAGGACGAATGAAGTCCAAAACCTTGGAGAACTGATATTTCGATGGATGAAATGAGGGGGGTAACGCCCCGAAGCGTCCACACTAATACTCCGACTGGCATAGGTGCGCAACCGCCGATTGTCAGAAGCTCGGTGAAGTCGGCAGAGAGATGCCGTAGTTTTGGCTGCAAGGCTGAAATCGAAAGCTGTCCAGAGGTGGATAGCGCATCCTATATGCCGGGTGTCAGCCGCACATGGTTAGTATGTATGGAAATACTGACGAACTTCTGAATGTACAAGTCTAAACGTTGATACCATCGAAACGGTGGTACTCCTTATACGGAGGTATTCGTGGACAAGTAAAAATGGTTGTTATGAAAGTCCATGTGCCGTTACAGGCGGCACGATTCGTAAAGAATTGAATACAGGCTTAGAGGAAGAACCTAAATGCGGCCCATGATAGAAATATCGGAACGCAGGAAGCTGAAAACATTTAGCCTGTTGCAAGGCTGCGAGATGGTGGATGGGAATACCTTCGTGAGAAGGCAATAACCATTCTTTGTTTCAGTGAAAGTAGTGGCGTAGTACCTATGAAGCCGTGAAAAAGTAAACGGTGGAGGAAAGGCCACAAGTCGAATTTGGCAAAAGAAGCACACACAAAGTGTCGCAAGCCCTGTATGACCAAATTCGATGGAACGCCGTGTGCGGTGAAAGCTGCACGCACGGTGTGGAGCCGGGGAAAAGCTGGAGATCATATCAAATGCTTACCTATGGCTATCTGGTGCTAAATCTCAGGGCATGAAGCAGTTCATGGCTAATTAAAGGGAACAAAAAGAAAGGAAAAGCACAATCCAGACGGTATCAGCGGCAGGCTACAAGAATAAATTGTGATTTCACAA
>ERZ773138.165-NODE-165-length-83867-cov-20.664630_pt1 | contig 83867 bp, 74 predicted proteins | sample MGYA00511114_ERZ773138 | MGnify/ENA primary metagenome ERZ773138 (study PRJEB29015, sample SAMEA2737805) | human gut metagenome | biome: human gut; feature: human-associated habitat; material: faeces | place: China | collected 2012 ...
CACTTATTTCGGAAACTTTTTTCACCCCGTTTTCCTTCTTTTGCGACAGAAACAAGCCCCAATTATTTACACACATTATTATATATTTAAGAGCAGACATATTTTTATAAACATTCATGGCAAAATATTCTTATAATACGTCAGATTTCCGTAAATTTGTACAAGAATAGAAAAACGAGAACGAATGAACGAGGCTAAACTTAGTCAACTCTACTTGCGCGACACTGCTTTTCAAGATTTGATGCAGCGCCGCATCTACAACGTGCTTCTCATCGCCTCGCCCTACGACGCCTTCATGATGGAGGAAGACGGACGCATCGAAGAGCAGCTGTATTTTGAGTACACATCGCTCAATCTGAGTTCTCCCCCTCGCGTGGCACAGGCAAGCAGCTACGAGGACGCCCACGATCTTTTAAGAAGCAAGTCGTTCGATTTAATCATCGCGATGCCTGGCAACGACATAGGACTCACATTCCGCGAAGCCAAAAACATCAAGTCAAGCTATCCCGACATTCCGTTTATCGTATTGACTCCATTCTCACGCGAAGTGTCGCGGCGTCTTGCCAACGAAGACTTCTCCGGCGTCGACTATGTGTTCAGCTGGCTCGGCAACGTCGACCTGCTTCTTGCTATCATCAAATTGATGGAAGACAAGATGAACAGCGACAACGACATTCTTGAAGTTGGCATACAAACCATACTGCTTGTGGAAGACTCCGTGCGCTTCTACTCATCAGTGTTGCCCCACCTGTACAAGTTTCTGCTGAAGCAATCGCTAATTTTCTCAACCGAAGCGCTCAATGAGCACGAGCAGATGCTCCGTATGCGCGGACGCCCAAAAGTCATTTTGGCACGCACATACGAGGAGGCGATGACTTTGTACAACAAGTACAAGAACGAGATTCTCGGCGTAATCACCGACGTGTCGTTCAGCAGAGACGGAGAGAAGGACAAGCACGCCGGCATCCGCCTTGCCAAAGAGATAAAGGAAATCGACCCCTATGTCCCCATCATTATGGAATCGTCAGAGACCGAGAATGCAGTCTACGCCAAAGAAATGGGCATCTCGTTTCTCGACAAGAATTCCAAGAAGTTTCCTGTCGACCTTGGGCGCATCATCACCGACAATTTCGGATTCGGTGATTTCGTGATACGCAACCCCGAGACCGGAGAGGAAGTGATGCGCATAACCGACCTGAAAGAGTTTCAGGACAACCTATTCAAGATTCCAGACGAGTCGCTGCTGTACCACGCCTCACGCAACGACATCTCGCGGTGGCTGTATTCGCGCGCGATGTTTCCCATCGCCGAAATCATTCAAGCCCATCGTTTCCGCGAAATCAGCGAGGCGGCAGAGGTAAAGAAATTCTTCTTCAACCTGATTGTGAAATACCGCAGGATGAAGAACAAAGGAGTCGTTGCCATTTTCAAGAAAAACCGCTTCGACTACTACTCCAATTTCGCCCGCATCGGCCAAGGCTCACTTGGCGGCAAGGGACGCGGCCTGGCTTTCATCGACTCTATCATAAAGAAATATCCGATATGCGACAATTTTGACGGCGTTACTGTGTCAATTCCGCGAACGGTGGTGCTCTGCACCGACATTTTCGACCAATTCATGGAAGAAAACAACCTATATCCCATCGCCCTGTCTGATGCCCCCGACGAGGAGATTCTGCGCTGTTTCATAAACGCAAAACTGCCGTCGCAGCTTAAAGACGACTTTCTTGCCTTGTTTGAGGTTATCGACAAGCCGTTGGCGATACGCAGCTCAAGCCTTCTCGAAGACTCGCATTATCAGCCCTTTGCCGGCATATACTCCACATATATGGTGCCGCGTCTCGACAACAAGGAGGAGATGCTGCATCTGCTCGGCGACGCCATAAAAAGCGTCTATGCGTCAGTGTTCTATGCCGACAGCAAAGCATACATGACCGCCACAAGCAATCTTATCGACCAAGAAAAGATGGCTATAATCATACAAGAGGTGGCTGGCGCGGAGCACGACGGATACTACTACCCATCGTTTGCAGGAGTGGGCCGCTCGCTCAACTATTACCCCATCAACGACGAGATGCCCGAGGACGGAGTGGCAGAAATTGCCGTAGGACTCGGAAAATACATCGTTGACGGAGGTCTGGCACTGCGTTTTTCGCCAAGACATCCCGACAAAGTGCTGCAAACAAGCACTCTCGACCTTGCCCTGCGCGACACACAGACCCAACTCTACGCCCTTGACCTTAAAGACGTTGAAGGCGGATTCAAGGTCGACGACGGGTTCAACATAAAGAAAATACGTGTGCAGGACGCGGCAAAAAATGGCTCATTGCGCTATATGGTGTCGACTTTCGACCCCTACGACCAAGTGATTCGCGACAGCGAATACGGCAACGGACGCCGCGTGGTTACATTCGCCAACGTGCTGCAACACAAAGCATTCCCGCTTGCTGAGATTGTAGACTTCATGCTTTCCGAAGGAGAAAAAGAGATGCGTCGTCCGGTGGAAATCGAATTTGCCGGATGCATTGACAAGCACGGAGAGACAAAAGGTAACGTATATTGGTTGCAGATACGTCCAATTGTCGACCGCAAAGAAATGCTCGATGAGAAAATCATGCATACATCCGACAGCCAGCTGATCATGAAGACATCCAGCGCTCTCGGACACGGCATGATGGACGGCGTCACCGACGTGGTGTATGTCAAGACGCAGAACTTCTCCTCGTTCAACAACCCTATGGTGGCACGCGAGATAGAGAAACTCAACAAGTCATACGTAGAAGCCGACAAGGGATATATTCTGATAGGTCCCGGACGATGGGGCTCAAGCGACCCCGCACTGGGCATCCCCGTGAAATGGGCGCACATCTCAGCCGCACGCGTGATTGCAGAAACGGCACTGCCGGGATACCGCATAGAGCCAAGCCAGGGCACGCATTTCTTTCAGAATCTCACATCGTTCGGCGTCGGGTATTTCACCATAAACGACAAGAACGGCGACATCTGCGACATTGAATATCTCGACAGCATGCCTGCCGTCTACGAGTCCGACCATTTGCGTTCCGTGCGTTTCAGCCGACCGCTGCAAATCGGAATAAACGGCAAGACGGGATTAGGAATCATTGTAAAACCAACAACAGAAGATAACTGAATATATGTCAATCATAAACAACCTAAAAGCAATGTTGGGTTTTCCCGACAAAGAAGATATGGGCAACGAGAACTCATCGCAGACAAACTCGCCGTCTTACATCAACCCGTTCAAAAAAGAAAACGAAAAGCCATTGCCACCGCCTGTTCCGGAAGTGGCTAAAATCTCACAGAAGGATGTTGAAGACGCCATAAGCGATGAAGTGGTCGACAAGGTAACCTCTGTGCTCAACACGTCATTGCCGGAATACGTGCGTGAATGCATCGACAAAGACGCGCAAGCCAACTACGTTAGAAGCCTCATCGGATCAACGCTCACCGACTTCCTGCAGCAAATCAAGCAGGAGGCCGAGGAAGCCGCTCGCCAGCAATGGCAAAAAGACCGTATGGACCTTGCCAACAAATCGTCGGAGGCTTCAAAGCAGATGAACGAATACAAGACGAAAAACGAAGAGCTGCGAAACCGCATTCTAAGCCTTGACAGGCAGAAAACCACGCTCAACGACCGCATATCGACATTGGAAAACCGCGCTGCCTCAGCGGAGGCTGAACGCGAGCAGTATCAGCTGGAATGCAAAAGTCTGATGAACAAAATCAAAGTGGCGGCTGTCAACGATGAGGCGCTGCAGGCATTGCGACAGGACAACGATGACTTGCGCGCGGCAAACGAGAGTCTGCAAAACGAAATTGCCGAAATCAAAGCCGACGCCGAACGCAAGGCCACCGACTCGGCGGCTCAAATCCTTGCCGCCAAAGCAGACGTGGCGAAGAAGGAGGCGCGCATTGCCGAATTGTCATCACAACCCGACGACACAAACGAGAAGGAGGCGGAAATCGAGCGTCTAAACGCCGAACTCGAGACCATAAAAAGCAACGCCAAAACCGAAGCAGAAGCGCTGACGGCACGCATTACGGCTCTCTCGCAGGCCACCTTAGAGCTGGAAGAGACAAAACGCAAACTCGCCGAAGCCGAAGATGAAAAGTTAGCGCTGAAAAATGCCCCAGCGACAAGCAGCGAGGAACTGGAAAAGCTCCAAAACGAACTTGCCGTGCGCAACAATGAGTTGGCAAGCATGCGGTCCACAATCCAAAGCCAGAACGACGAGCTCTATGCCTTGCACGAGAAACTTAACGAGACCGGCGACACCGCAAAGATGGCTGAAATCGAAGTCACTCGCGCCAAGCTCGAAGACACCGTGGAGAAACTCAACAATGAGCTGTCGCAAAAACAATTGCAAATCGACGACCTCAACAGCACGAAAGACGAGATTTCTTCTGTCTACGAGCAGTTGAAAAAGGAATTGGAACGCAACAAAAAGCACTATGCCGACAAGGAGCAGGAGTTCCGCCAACAGATTGTGGCGCTGAAAGACGAGCTGGAATCAGCAAAAAACGAGATTTCAATCCAAAAGGCAGAAAAGAAAGCCAAGAAAAAGGCTCAACACCATGCGGCTCCGCTGTCGGGAATATCTGCCATCGACTACACAACCGAATATTCCGACTGGCTGATGCCCACACCGCCGACAAACGCAATTCCAATCGTTGCCGAAGAGCCTGAAGAACCCGAAATAGAGAATCATAAAGAACCGGAAAAGAGTCACGCGAACCCCAACATTCCAGAACAAATGGAACTGTTTTCATAACTATGGACTATACTACCTTATCACCGGAACTTGAAGAGCGCGTGCAGCGCGCTGTCGACAATTTTATGCAAGGCTATGGCTGCTGCCAATCAGTGGTGGCGGCTTTCGCCGACATCTACGGACTCAGCGACGACCTCGCAAAACGCATTGCCGCAGGTTTCGGCGGCGGCGTTGGGAGGCTTCGCATGATGTGCGGCGCCGTGTCGGGCATCGTGTCGCTTGCGGGACTCGACTGCGGTCAGACCGACGGTGCCGACCGCGAAGGCAAATCGGCTTGCTACAAGGTCGTGCAGCAGCTTCTTGAGAAATCGCGCGAGCAAAACGGCTCGCTCATCTGCGCCGAAATTCTCGGACTGAAAGGCCACGACAAAGCAGTGTCGACCTACGAGGCATCGCCTCGCACAGCCGAATACTACAGGTCGCGTCCTTGCGCTGCCAAGGTGGAGAGCGCAGCCCGCATCTTCGCCGAATATCTCCAAGCCAAAGCTTCGTTAACATAAAATAACAGTATCAACAACAAAAAATATTTAGATTTCCCCCCCCGTATTTGTATTCTTTGTAAATTTGCATTCGCTATTAAAAGCAGGTTAGATTTTAACCAACACATTAACAATTAATATAGGTCTGTCACGACACCATACTTCCCAACTTTAATCAGTGTTTGTGGCATAGGAACAGGTAAAAAAGAGTGAGATATATCAGACTGATAATTACAATAATTATTGGTTTCGCAATGGATATGGCTGCTGAAGGAATAACCGCCGACAGCATCTTTATCCAAAATTCGCGTCCAATAAAATTTGTTGTAAACAGAATCAGCATCAGCGACCAAGATAGAGAATGGATTACCGATGTGCTTATCCCAGAGCTTCAAAGGCTGGGAGATAGGGGTATTGTTTTCGGACGTGCCACCGCTTCTCCAGAAGGTCCATACGACAACAACCGTCGTCTGGCAAACCAACGTCGCGCATCGGTCGACGCTCTGCTCCGAAGCTACGGCATCGGCACCGACCACATCCAATACGACGTTGTGGCTGAGGACTACGACCTGCTCTACACCATGATGATGCTGAAACACGACGCCAAATTCCATGACGTCGACTCCTTAATCACTCTCTACGCCAACGACACCCAACGTCTTAAGGCGGCTATGAAGCGGCACGACGGCGGCAAGCTATGGCGCTACCTGCTGAAAGAATATTTCCCGAAACTGCGCGCAGTGAGAATAATTGTCGTTGACAAAAGGCTTGCCAACATCGACAGCAACGACCTGGCTCCACGACCTATAGCAGCAACCATTCCGGCAACTGTCGCCGACTGCCATCTGCGCATCCAAAATGCCGACATCACACCGGCATACATCATCCCAGCGACAACGCCCGCCTCGGCTTTGCCGCGTCGCGAGGCGCTGAGCGTGAAGACAAACGTGCTGTTTGACTTTGCCTACATGCCGGGCTACGACCGCTTCTGCCCTATTCCAAACGTTGCGTTGGAATATTATCCGCTTCATGGTCATTTCACCTACGGGGCAAGTTTCGACTGCCCGTGGTGGCAGCACTATGATGAGCATAAATATTTTCAGGTCAGAAACTATCAGCTGCACACCCGCTACTATCTGCGCAGCGGCGACATCCGCAAACGCAAACCGGGAGAAGGCGCGGCTTTCAGAGGTTTATACCTCAGTCTATACGCGCACGCGTACCTATACAACATCTGCTTCGATGAGAAACGCGGATGGGAAGGCGAAGGCTGGGGCGCTGGTTTGGGTATAGGCTATGTCGTCCCGTTAGGTCGCTCCGGACATTGGAAGCTGGAGTTCGGACTGCAGGCAGGATATCTCAGCACCAACTACGACCCCTATCAGTGGAAATGCCCCGTAGACCCCGACACCGACAAAGAGCAATATTACTACAAGTGGTACGGCGATGCCAAGGATTTCCAAAAGAGGCAGCACCGCTTCTCGTGGCTTGGCCCTACCAGAGTGGAGATAACGCTCAGCTACGACCTGCTCTACAGACGCAACAACAAGAAAGGCGTAAGTTTCAGAAACCGAGAAACGACAATCAACTATTAGACAAAACATAGCAACAATGCGCAATATAACAAAACTCATATCACGAATCATCCTTGATGCAAGCCGCAAAGCCTGCAACAAGGCTGTCGTCGTGTGTTTTGCATTGTTATGCCTTGTCGCAACGGGATGCGTGCGCGAGCCTAAGCTCCATCTCCACCAGGGCGGCGCCGACATCGACATGGAAATCCCGACAGTCGACCTCGACCTGAAAGTGATATGGAACTACATTTTCAAGCAAGACACCGAATACGACTGGCAAGCGAAGTGGATCTACGGATGGGACAACACCGACGAGGAGATGTTTGGCACTATCGGCTACACAGAGCCTGACGCCTTCGAGGTGCGCCGCTACTTCACCGGCAACGTCCAGTTCGGTGCCCACAATGCCCCTTACAGGCACTCGATTGTAGGCAACCACGTCCAAGCCAAATACGATTTCGGCTTTTGGGACATCCTTGCATGGAACAACATCAACACTCCCGACGGGGTACAGAGTGTGCGCATTGATGAGAACACCACCTACGACCACGTCACGGCTTACACCGGACAGACAATATACCCGGCGCTCTACAACTCGCCGCAGTTCACGCGCTCCTTCTATCAGCCGGAGGAGCTGTTTGCCGGATACCATGGAGGAATTGAGATAAACAAGAATCTGGACGGATTCACGTTCGACGAGAACCGCAACTGCTGGGTACGGCAGCTCGAGATGGAGCTGCAGCCAGTGACCTACATCTATTTGGTACAAGTGATTCTGCGCAACAACGACCACAACGGCAGAAAGGTGACAGCCGTAGAGGGGAACGCCAATCTAAGCGGCATGGCTCGCTCCGTAAACCTCAACACAGGCGTGACGGGGGCTGACGCCATCACCGTGAACTTCTTCATGCGGATGAAGCAGGACGTTGCCGACAAGAACGGCGACAAGGTCGACGTGATAGGTGGAAAGGTGCTGACTTTCGGCATCCCGAAACTAAACCCGAGCAAGCTTGACGCGCGAGCATATCTGGAATCGCTGCAGAAAGTGAGGGACGCCGACCTTAACAACCGCCACTATATTGACGTGAAAATGCAGTTCTACAACGGCAAAGACTCCACGTTCGTGTTTGACGTCACCGACCAAGCGCGACGGCTGTTCCGGGGAGGGGTAATCACGGTGGAGCTCGACATGGACAAGGTGCCTGTCCCCAACTGGTCCGGAGGCTCCGGCTTCGATGCTGTGGTGGAGGACTACGAAGAGAAAGAATGGATATTCGACATGTAATCAATACGTAATTCAAATATAATAAACAATACAAACTATTTTAATTTTTTTATTTTATGAACAAGTATTTTATCGCAGCCGCTTCGGCATTGGCTCTCGCCAGCTGCTCAAGCGACGATTTCTTGGGAGAAATTCAGGGAAATGAGCAAAATGGAGCCACCACCACAATCAACTTCGGTGGTGACACCGGCAAAATCACACGTGCCTCATCAACCGGCAAAACTGCAGCAGACCTCCTCGAAAACAACTTTGTCGTTGTCGGTTTCAAAGGCAACAAGACAGACGCTGCCAACAATGAAAATTATGCTTTCGACCACTACAACGTGAACTTCAATGAGAGTTCAGCAAACTCTACCTTGTCAAACCTTAAAGGATGGGAGTATGTAAATCAAGACATGACAGTAAATGGTGCTGGCAAATCTCTTGCTCAGAGCGGAGCAACGCAGCAGACCATCAAATATTGGGACCACTCTTGCGCCTCTTACGACTTCCTCGCTTTCTCAATGGGTAAAAAAGGTTCGGCGCCAAAAGAATACGCCACTCCGTCATCCGTTGACAAAGCCAATCTTGCCACTGCCGCCTACACACTCACCGGCGACGTAAACACTCTCAGCGAGTGCTACATTTCCGATATGAAGACCGCTGTGGAGAAAGAGAATGACTACGGCAAACCGGTAGAGTTGAGTTTCCGTCACCTTGCCAGCAAGGTGCGCATGGCGCTCTTCGAGACTATCCCAGGCTATGTGGTCAGCGACGTTAAATTCTATGCAGACGCCACCGGCACCACAAACTCTGAAGAAGGAACGCTCATCGGAAAATTCAACAATTCCGGAACATTGACAGTGTACTTTCCTACAACAGGTATCGTCAACAAGGATAATAAAGACCACAACAAGGCTCACGTAAGCTTCACTGCATCAACAGATGCAAGTGAGGTTGGCGTATTGAATTTTAAAAAATTCGGCACTGTCATCTACAACAACCAGACCGAAGGCTCGATTTCTGAAGGCTCAACTTACCTCAGCCAGAATGCAGCGACACCTTCTTACTGCGGCGCCAAAGACAAAGACTACTATCAGAACGTGCTTCCGTCGGAAGGTAAGCCAAGCGCCATCACTCTGCGCATCGACTACAAGCTCACTTCTGTCGACGGTTCTAAAGAGACAATCAACGTGAAGGGTGCCACTGCAACCGTTCCTGCCGAATACACTAAATGGAAGTCTGGATATGCCTACACTTACATCTTCAAGATTTCTCAGGACACCAACGGTTCTACCGGCGGCACAAGCACAGGTTTGACAGCCATTTCATTCGACGCCGTTGTTGTTGACGACGAGGCAAACGGATTCCAGGAAACAATCACCACTGCTTCTGACAACAGCATCACTACATACGGCTACAAGGACAACAAAGTTACTACCAACGGCAACGAATATGTCAACGGCACCGACATCTATGCAACAGTATATTCTGCCGGCGCTACTGTAGCTCCTCAGAAATTGTACACCGTAACTCTCGAAACCGGTGCCACTCAGACAATCAACGAGGCAAGCGTTGCCAACGCTCTCGTGAACGGAACCAACAACGCTACTGACAAGACTTGGACTGTCACCGACTACGAAGGCAAGAAGATGGTTGTGACAGAAACAGCAACAGGTGTTGCCACTACCGTAACAGAAGTTCCGGCAGGTCTTGACTACACTCCTCTCAAAGTAAATGCTCTCAAGTGGAAAGGTGTTGTAACCGCCACGGCTACAGAAACATACTACGCTGTTGAATACGACAATGGAGCCAAAAAGTCATACAAGATTGTCAAAGTTGTCAAAAACTAATTCTTTCTCCTTGGCCCACGCCTTGGATTCTGACTAAAAACATTGTGTCTGAGGTGTGTTTTCACACGCCTCGGACACATTTATATGTCGGACGGGGAATTTTCCCCGCCCGTCTTTAAAAAAAACAAGAAGACATGCAGAAACATCGCATCCTAATATTTCCTCTGTTGGGACTTTCCCTATTCTCCTGCTCGCAATCCGAGCCGGACGAACCAATAGTGCCCGAACCGGACAATACTCAGACAAGCATCGCCTTCAGCAGCACTAACAACAACTGGCAGGATGCAAAAACAAAAGCAGCGGGCAACGGTCTCGAAACTATCTTCCAGACGTTCCGCACATGGGGATATAAAACCACAACAAACTCCCCGAACCCGTCATCGCCGCAAATTGTGATGGACGGATATAAAATGTCATACAATCAGGGCTCTGCCGGCAGCTCTACGACAAACACTGCCGACTGGGAATATGCTGGCATTGAAAATCCTATAAGTGCCACCCTGCAAACAATAAAATATTGGGACTACTCGGCAACGAGCTACCGCTTTTTCGCATACAGTCCCTTCAATCCAGATGTAAAGACTTCGGTCAGCTCGGGCGACAACGCTACCGCTACCTTGTCTTTTAATTTTGAATATTCTGAAGCAGCAACCGCTACTTCAACACCATACGCAAGCCGCCTTTGGCTTGCCTCCCCTTCGTCGACATCGCCGGCATACGGGTCGTGCGTCACTCTGACTTTCGCGCCGATAATCGCAAAGGTGCGCTTCCGCTTCACCTATCCTGACGGAACGACCAACGTTGCGATAAGCAACATCAAGTTCCGCGACAGCCGTTTCGTCGACACCCCGGCAAAAGCCGACACCCCTCTCCGCGGCACCATCGACGCCGCCTATCCGCTCACCGGTATTCCGGTCGGCACATTTCCGACTCTCACGATGTCGAAGTCGGAAGCGGCTGATGCGTCCGGACTCCTGGTCCTCACCACTCCCTACGAGGAGGCTGGCGACCAGATACACATTCTCAAAGACCCTACTCTCTACAATAAATGGTACTACGTGCCGCCGCTCGCCAACATCCCCTACGAACAGGGAGCATACACCATAACCATCAACATTGGCGGAAAAACGGTGTCGGCTACAGTGCCGGCGCAATACATGCAGTGGAAAGCAGGCAGCCAATACACTTACATTTTCAAACTGTCAGACACCGGCGACAGCATCTCTTTCAACGATTTGATGGTGGAGCAATGGCTTCCCGGCGCCGACATAAAAAACAACGGCTCAGGCACTGAAGACTGGTAAAAAGAATTGACTACAAGAATGAAGCATATCTCAAAAATAACCGCTATCGCGCTTCTCGCAACGCTTTCTGCCTGCGAGGGTTCCGACATGCCCATACAGCAAGCCGACAACCACGGATACATCTCATTCTAGGCGCAACCGCAAAAAACAGCTACACGCGCCAACCCCTACGAGGCTTACGACCCTACGCGCCATCCCGCAACGATGGGCACGTTCGGATACTACGACATGCCGAAACGCTATGCGTCGGCTGCAAACACCATATTCAACAATGAGACTGCCACCTACAACGTGGCGACATACGGCTGGGACACTGCGACAAAGAAGCGCTGGACTGAATACACCAAGGCATCGTCGTTCGACTTCTTCGCATATATGCCATACAACGACGGAGCAACGCTTTTGCGCACAGCCAACAACACATATACCCTCTCTTTTCCGTTCGCTATGAGCGACGGCGGCAACCCTGTGCCGGTAATCTACGACACAAAGGCGGCGCCGATTATCTGCGCCGTCCCGAGCAGCAAAGGAGCCATCTCCGATAGCAACGGAGGCGGAACGGTCAGTCTGAAATTCGACCAGACTCTCACCGGCTACAGGCTGCTCTTCATGCTCGGCACCAAGATGAACGCCATCCGCCACTTCCGCATCAAGAGCGTGACGCTTTCAGGCAGCTTCTCCACATCGTGCACAATATCGCGTTCCTACGTCTGGAATACAACATCAAAAAGTTGGTCTGCCTCTGCAATAACATGGAGCAACATCAAACGGCAGTCGTTTGTTGAGACTCCATTCCCTATTGCCTACAAAGGCTACGGCACCGCGGATTACGACGACAACACCCAGACCGTCATTGTCACATCTGCCGGCTACACGCAATGGGGTGCCGACATCTACACCATACCCGATGCCAAATTCCTGCCTGTCATCAACGTCAAATACGATGTGGAATTCATTGCGGAGGACGGCACCACCATCATCACCAGAAAAAACGTTACTTCCGGAATTACCATCAACAAGGATAATTTCAGCAGCCTCACAACAGGCAAAACAGCAACGATAAGCCCGATACGCATTCTCATACAGCCACGCTACCTGTATGTGCTTGCCGACGAGGATGCCTATACGGGTCAATTATTGATAGACTAACAATAGATAACGACAATAAAGTGTTTGAAAAATGAGAAAACATTCAACACATAGCATATCACGAGTTTTTTCCTCTCTGCTCATGCTTCTGATTGCCGGAGTCAATCTGGCAATGGCTCAAGGATTAAGCAGCAACGACATCAAAGCCTCATGGGATTTCAAAAACGGCACGGTCGCATATTCCATCGTTTCCGCCGACATCCCTGCCGGAAGCACATTTGCATGGAACGTGGACTCCAAGAATGTCACCGACGGCATTTCCGACAGCGGACAGACCATCACACTGCCGCTGACCAACAAAACCAAGAGCGGAGAGGTGACAATCACGTCTGCCGGCAATGCCCAGCAGACCATCGCTTTCAGCATCGAGCCGAAAGCCTATGGCGTTGACTACGACGGCAACCATTTCTATGCCGACTCTTACCAGCTATATCCCGACGGCACCGAGGGCGACGGCTCCAAGGAAAAACCATTCCTCATCAGCAACGATATGGAATTGGCAAGACTGGCGCATGAAGTCAACAATGGCGCAGCTCAACAAATGTTTTCTCAGAAATATTTCAAGCTCACCAAGGACATCGACCTCAGCAAGGGATTGTGGACTCCTATCGGCACGGCTCAAGGCATCGCGAAGGCTACCGACGGACATTTCTTCGCCGGAAAGTTTGACGGCGACGGGCACTCCGTCAGCAACTTGCTCATCAGCTGGACTTTCAGCGACCTAAAAGAAGCCTCGTGGGGTCTGTTCTCCCGACTCAACGGCAAGGGCAACAACGAGAATGAGTATGCGTCTGTCTCCAACCTTATCATCGACAATGCCAGAATAGAGAAGAAGGCGGCACACACGCCTCTCAACAACGCCAACTACACGGTAAAGATGGGTATTGTGGTTGCCGACATGACCCAAAACGCAGAACTCAGCAACATCATAATCCGCAACTCAAAAATCACCGACAACAACGAGAGTTTCTCGACAAAGACAAAATTCAGAATTGGAGGTATAGCCGGCTATCTGAACAACTTCGTGAGTCTGAGAATATTCAACATCTCAGCAGACACGGAAATCGATATGTTCCAGAACGCTGCTCTCAACGGGGTGGAAGGACAAGTGACGATTTCATGCGGTTTCGGTGCGGCAAGCAAACTTGCCAACCAAACAGGCTATGCCGTATGGCCAAGAAACATCTATGTGCACGGCGCAGGCTTGAAGACAAGCGCCAACACCACCCAATGCAAAAAAGCCAGCGTGATGGCGTTTATAGCCGCCGACAACTTTGCAAGCAAGGTGAAGGACACATGGTACTACACTCCTGCCAACAAGGCTGCCGACACCTACGCCTATAACCAATACGGCGTTGAAAAAGAAATCTCAGTTACCGACCCCTCCACCGGCGAGCCTTTCGGAAAGGCGTTTGCCAACCTCAACAACCTGTACATCAACCAAAACAACCTCGACAAGAGGCCGTGGTTATATTCAAACTCTTCCAAACGGTTCTCTTTCAGCTCGATTGCCCTGAAGGCGGAGCGCGGCACAAGCGATGTGCTCACCGTGACAACAGAAGACGGAGAAACCACTTCCGATGTCTACAACTGGTATGCATCGACCGACAACACTGAGGGTGAAAAGGTGAACAGCTCCGCCTGCAACCCGTTCATCCTGCCGCGACAGATATACTCCCAGTATGTCTACGCCATGACCGTCGACGGCAGCCAGCGCACCAACACCGTACTCGTCGAGGCTATCGGCATCACTGCCGAACTCGATTACGAAACCAAGCCCGGCACATACATCATAAATGTGACGAACAACACGAAAGAGAATTTCACAAACGACGAACTTGGTCTCGACATCACATACGAATGGTACAACAAAGGAACCTTGCTGTCGGAAACGTCCAACGAATTTGTACGTCCGGAAACTGCCACCAACAAGGACCAGTTCAACTGTACTGTTACCGTAAAGAGCGGTGGCAACATCATTTTCCGCAAAAACATCAAAGTGACTATCGTGGTGTACCTATGTCCTGAGGCGGTGAGCATCAACGGCACAACCTACGCGCAGGGCGATGACAACGACGACGAGGAGTGGGGCTACTCCCCGACACAGGCGATGAAGACGTGGAAAGGCGCCTACAGCAAGCTCGCCAAGACGGGTACTTGGGACGAAAACATCATCGTGCTGATGGGAACAAGCGGTGCCGACGTGACCAACAATCAATACACGGGCTTCAACATAACCAGCAACAACAGAGGCAAAAATATGCTGAAGCTTGACGAATGGACTAAAGCAAAGGGAGAGTCCCCTCTTTTCCGCAACGCCACCATCACAGGCGAATGGAACGGCACCGACTACAAAGGCACCATCGAGATTTCGGGTGCTGAAAGAGGTCTGCCGATATGGGGCGACACCCGATTTGAGTATATCACATTCAACAACGACCCTGTCACAAACAACGGCGGTGATTTCTACAAAATCATCTACTGCCAATACAATAACCTTGAGATGGGCGAAGGCATACAGATGACCGGTTTCGGGCAGAACTCGCCTAACTACGGAACCATCGACGGCGCTGTGACCACTGCATTCCACATCTTCGGCGGTTTCAACAACGACGGCCGTTTCTATCCGTTGGACAGAAAAGAGAGAATCGAGGCTTTCGAGCAGTCGATGCCTCACGGCAAGGAGGGTTTCAAAATATCCATCAAGTCCGGGTTATACTCCGCAATCAGCGCGGGCGGACGTCAGACATCCTCCGAGAAGGACTACAATGGAGTGATGGGAACTCCCAATCAGCCCATAAAGTGCACAATCGAGATGGACATCGACCGCAAATGGAACGATGCCCACAACCCGGAAAGGGAAATCAAGGGAGAGACAAGCAAACGCAAGAGCGACTACGATGCCGGTATCATTCTCGCCGGAAGCCACGAGGGTGCCATGTATGCGGATGTCGACATAATAATCAGAAGCGGAAAGGTGGCACGTGTCGTAAACGGTTCGCTTGGAGCCCAGCGCGACTTCATCCTCCCCTACAACGGCACTGACTACTACGTGCCAAACAACACCTATATGGGACGCGCAAACATCTTGCTCGACCCGGCGTCTTCAAAATACAACAACGACGAGTGGATTGACAACCGTGTAATTGTCACCGAGCTGTATGGCGGCAGCACCGGTCGTGGACACACCGGCAACGTGATTGTCAACAACCCGTTCTATGGCTACAGCACAATCACCATCAACGGCGGCTTATTCGAGATTCTGCCTGCCGGCAACACGAAGACTGACAACATCTTCTGCGGAATCTACGGTGCTGGCGCAGGCGGTATGAACGGCATCGGCGAAGGCGACGACAATGCCGACAGCCACACTCCCGACAAAAGCATTGCCTACTGGAATGCTTCGGGCGACGTTATGCTCTACGGTCCGTATGCCGTTGCAAAGGACCGCCTGGTGACGTATCGATGCTACAACAACGACGATTTCGAGTCGTTCACTTATGTCGACCCAACCAACACAAGCACCAAGATTGTGATCTACGGTGGAGAGTTCGGCTCAACGACAGAGCCTATCGACGGCATTTATGGCGGAGGAAGCGGATTCATGAGCAAAGGCTTGTGGTCGAGCACGGCTGCCACGCCAAACAGTTGCGGTGGCAACGTGTACGGAAAAACCGGAGCGACTGTGGCGTCGCTCACCATCAACGGTGGAGAGTTTCACTGCAAGAACGGCGTATTCGCCGGCGGACGAGGCACTGACTTTTTCTATTCGCAGAACCCCTACGGCGGCAATTCCGGCGACTACAAAGCTCTTGGCAAGACCTATGGCAACGTGGAGCTGAACATCAATGGCGGCATTTTCCACTGTCCGGTATTCGGAGGCGGATACGGTGTGGCCGACGCCAAGGAGATGGGCACATCCAACGTAGAGACGCTTTCCGACATGGCACGCATATACGGACAGTCGAGCGTGAACATTATGGGCGGCACTTTCTACAAAAACATCTATGGCGGAGGCGACATGGCGATTGTTGAGTTTGACGGCAACGCCACAAACGTTGTCATCGGCGACAGCGCCGACATCCGCGGCTCTGTGTTTGCCGGCGGCAACGGACGCCGTCTGCGCCCTGCCTCGCAAGCGTTTGCCGACGGCGACGGCTGCACACAGCATCCTGAGCGGGTAGGACTGGTTGTCGGCAATACCAACGTGTCGTTCGCGGGCAGCACACAACAGGCTCCTTTCATTTACGGCGACATTTTCGGTGGAGGCAATCTTGCACAAGTTGCCAACGACACGTATGTGAACATATATGCCGGAAACATCGCCGGTCAGGTGTTCGGTGGCGGAAACGGCGACATCACAGACGGCACGGTCACTTCAGCCGACGTGCTCGGCAACACCAACGTGACCCTGGCGCAGGACGAGGGCGGCACACAAAGCGCAGGCCACGGTCCGATTGACGACAGCTTCTCGATTAATGTGATATGGTTCAAGATGTGGGATCCGGTTGAAAACATATTCTACATCTGGGATCCCGACATCGACAACGCCGGCGACGAGCCTGCCACGGAGGACACTGTATACGAAAAATCAAAATTCTATGCCAACGGCAAGTTCCTGAATCCCCACAACATCTATGGCGGCGGCAATCTTGCCTGCAACGTGGGCACATACAAAGACGCCGACGGCAATGTGACAACAACCCCTGCCGACGGCACCGGCCTTGCCACCGTGATGATGCAGAAAGGCATGACGCCTTACGAACTGCTGATAACCGACGAATGGAAACAGTCGTACACCGACAACGAGAATCCTCACTTCAGCGTCTTCGGCGGCGGATACGGACGGCTGACGACAGTTGGCAGCACCGATGTAACCGTCAACGTTGACGGCGACTATGGCAAAAACGACCCCAACGCTCCTTCTCTCGACCTTTCGATGGGAGTGCCCAACTTCACCGTATGGGCTGTGTTGGGCGGCGGATATGCCGGCACTGTGGCTGGCAACACCAAAGTCACTGTCGACGGAAAAACGTTTATCCGCCGTGTGTTTGGCGGCGGCTTCGGCGACATTGCGTCAACCGAGGACAACACCACAGGTCAGATTGGCGGCAACACGGAGGTATACATGTGCGGAGCATTCACCCATGGCGACGTGTTTGGAGGAAGTGCCGGACTGGAGCCCGAGACAGCCTCTTCAACCCACTTCATAACCGTGGCGCGTGTCATCGGCACAACCATGGTGGAGGTTGCCGACGACGCCAACATCTACGGCAACGTGTACGGCGGCGGCGACAATGCCAATGTGGGCATTTTCCAAGAGATGAAACCTTCCGACTACTACTCGCCCGACTTGCTGACAAGCGCTTCGACGCTCAACCAAGCCGACGGCACATTCTTAAGCTACAAGGCTGAGGGCTACCGCTCGTTTGTCAACATCCGCGGCGGCAACATTTTTGGAAACGTGTATGGCGGAGGTGTGGGCTGCAAAAAGGCTGAAGCCAACCAATACTACAACATCGGCCGCATCAACGGCAACACACTTGTGCATATCGTCAACAGCAATCCGGGCGTTGACAGCGGCACCGACAATGTGGTGCCATGCGTTTGGGGCGACATCTACGGCGGTTGCGAATACGGAACGGTCGACGGCAACACTTTTGTGCACATCGAGGGCGGAATGATGGGCGGCAATGTATATGGCGGAGGATACGGCGACATTGACATCGACAACGAGCTGACTGCAGTCGACGAGGTGCTTGGCAAGAAGGACGTAGCCGACACCGGCACTTATGCCAATATTCTTGGCAACACGAAAGTGCAATTTGACGGAGGCTCTTGGATGTGGAACCGCAAAGCCGACATCAACGGCAACATTACCACATGGCTGGACGCCGAGTCTGACAGCAGCCCTATCTGCAACGACAATAACGAATTCCGACGGATTGCCTATGCTATCAACGAAGCACCGTCGCTCGACAACATCGGCGACCCGCTTGCGCAGGAGGCCATCAATCGAATCAGAAACAATGAGAATACCAAGAAATTCTTCGATCTGGACAGATTCACCTTCTCCACCACCTACAACATCTTCGGCGGAGGAAACCGGGCTTGCCATGTCGGCTCAGCCTCTGTTGCCAACACCGGCAAGACTGTCGTTATAATCAACCACTCCCCCCTCGACGACATAAAGGACTCAAAGGGGAAAACCATAAGTATGTTTGAAAACACCACTGTACAGGGGCTCTGCTGGTTCCTGAACAGCATTCACGTTGAACACCCCTCGTTCTCGTTGTTCGGCGCGGGGTATGGTGTCAACACATCCGTTGGAAAAACCGAAGTCTATGCGCAGCCTGGAGCAAAACTTGACGACGACGGCATAATAACAATCGACGGCATAAAATACCGCTATCTCTATCAAAACAAGGACTATAAAACATATCTCGACCTTGAAAAAGATATCTACGACGACTATCTCAAGTTGTCGAAAGAAGACAAGAAACTCTATTTCGGCAGCTATGATGGCGGCGAGAACGATCCAGGCGTATTCCGCCGCTATCATATCAGCCGCTTTGCATGGAAAATCGGTGTGCCCGGACTCGTGCTGCTTCAGATTCATGGCGGCGGCTATGCCGGATATGTAACGGGCGACACTTATGTGGAAACCGACTGTCAACTTGGCTGCCACGACATCTTTGGTGCTGGTTTGGGAGCGCTGCCCTATGGCGACTTCTCCAGCGGAAGCGGCTATGACTTCGGTTCGGTAAAAGGCAAATCAATGGTTTTCATCAAGGGAGGCGATGTCAATCATAGTGTCTACGGAGGAGGCTCCGGTGTGGAATCGGTAAAAAGAAACGGCGTTTTCATCGATTTCCCGGACATGGCGCATGTAGAGAAAACCGAAGTGCACATCTATGGCAAAATGTACAAATTCCGTAATGGACTCGGACTGATTGAACGCACATTGATATTCGGCAGAGTCTACGGCGGCGGCGATTTGGCGAATGTAGGCAGCAAAAAAGCCGACGCTGCGGTGTTCACCCGCGACAACTATCTATCCCCGACAAACCGCACCACTCTCGTAAACATCCGTGGAGGATCATTGATGTCGCAGGTGTTTGCTGGCGGCAGGGGGCGTGTTGTCACTGAGTGTGCCGACAGCAAGAGTCTCGGAGGTGTTTACGGCAACTCGTGTCTCATCCTCGACCGCCCGGTGATGCACTACCCCTATTGGAACGACACAACGAAAGAATATCTCTCTCCAAGCGATGACGCCAACATGGTGCATCCCGATGTTGACAACGATACCTACCCCACTCTCATGGAAGACTTCTTTGGCGGCTGCCAGAACGGCACTGTGTATGGCAACACCCTGCTGACAATCTACGACGGATGGTTAGGAAAAAGCGCTCACGGAGGTGGTCTGGGAAGCGTCGAAACCGTTACTGAGAATGGCAGCGAAAGCGTGGCGGTGACATCTGCCGACGTAACCGGCAACACCAACCTGCTGATTCTTGGAGGCAAAGTGCAGGCACATGCATTATGGAACGTACAGGCACGCACATGGAGTCCTGCCAGCATCGTAGACGGAACGATTTACTCTCCGCAGTACGACCCTAAAGCACGTAAGTTCAAAGTGAACCACAATATCTACGGAGGCGGAAAAATAGCATCCGTTGTGGGCAACAACTCCTATATCACCATGACAAAGGGACTCCTTTACAACAGCACAGAAATGGTGGCTGGACGTGACACCGGCAAGAATTTCTTTGAAAGCATTGAGTGGAAAGAAATCTACGAAAAAATCGGCACACCGCAATTCAGCGTGTTCGGCGGAGGATTCGGTGAAAATGCCATCGTGATGGGCGACACGTATGTGAACGTGGAAATGGAAGGACGAGGAAGCATCCTCGAAGGCATCGACATCGTGAAAGGCGAGGAATACAAGCACTTTTTCAACGGCTACTCGGTGATGGACATCATCGGTGGCGGATATTCAGGCAAAGTGTTCGGCGACACGCACATCGTGGGCTCCGGTGGCGTGTTCTGCCGTCGTGTGTTCGGAGGAGGCACCTACAGTTCAGTCAACTCAACCGACGTGGAGCTGAAGGCCATCGACTGCCACGACATTTTCGGAGGCGGATTTATGGGCGATGTGCTTAAGAGCACGACTGTGAGAATTGGCGACAACAAGCCGGCTACAAGTCCCCATACCTACAGCAATGCCGACATTTTCATTCATGGCAACGTGTATGGCGGCAACGACGTGTCGGGATATGTCAACGTGGGACTGAACAAGAATGGCTACTTCATGGACAACGGCGGCACAGGAACCACCATCAACATCTACGGCGGCCATCTGTTTGGCAACGTGTATGGCGCAGGCAACGGAAACTACCTGTATGCCACCGACCGAAACGGAAACAAGAATGTGACGGTCAACGAGTATTATCCCATCAATCCCAACGACCCCGACTCCGAGACGGTGCCGTTGGTCTACACCGTGCCTATGCGCGAGAACATGACGCAGTTAAAAGCCACAAGCGACGCGGTGAAGATGGTGAACATCAACTCATGGCGTCCGCTGACCAACAAAGTGAGCATCAACATCCATGGTGTGTCTACATCCGACACGGTACGCATCGACGGAAACGTGTATGGCGGCGGCAACTCCGCAACCGTGCTGAAGATGCTTGCCTACGGGGCTTCGGAAGATGCCGACAAGTCTGTCGGCGACATCAGCGTCAACATAGGAAGCCACGTACGTATCGGCGGCGTGTTCATGGGATGCAACGGCGAGGAGCTGTTTGTGACGTCGGAGGACAACGACTTCATGAATATGTTCCAGAAGCTGAACGGCGACATCTACGACTACACCCAGGAGCTGGATCTTGCTGAGCCTATCGACTGGATCAACGACTCCGAAAACGCAAACATCAACACAGTGTATCTACCAACGGAAAAAAGCAAACGTCCGATTGTGTATCCGCACCTACTCGACCTCTACTTCCAACCGGTGGAGACCGACATACAAGGCTCGCTCAAATGGAACGGCAGCGAGACTGGAGAAGGACTGACAAACTGCATCATCGGCACGTTCTGTTGCGGAGGAAACCGCGGTAATATGAACGTTATGCCGAAGACAAGCGGCAAAATAGGAAATGTGCTTGAATACACATTTCCGGAAGGGCTGACCATAACCGACAAGATTGTGGGCGGATGCAACAATACCAACTACGACTACAAAGGCAAGGCCAAGCACAGGGGCGGATATCTGCTCGGCGATGCCGACTCTGAATATCCGTTCATCAAACTCAACATCCGCAACAAGTTCATGCCTAAAGAGAAAAACGGCGCATACGTCGGCGGAAATGTGTATGGCGGATGCTTCAAGAGCGGAACAATCGTTGGCGACGTCCTCATCAACCTGCAGAGCGACATGCTGGCTGGAAAGGACAAGGACAAACTGGAGAAGTCGAACGAGCTGCTGGTCAAGGCTGCCGAATATTCCGCACTCAACGTTTACGGTGCCGGATACGGTATGGAAAGCTTCGTATACGGAATCGCAAACGTGACAATCGGCGAATCGGTGAAATGCTCCGAGCCAAAAATGGACGGCAACAAGTTTCTGCCTTGCGGCGTGGTCGACCCCGACAGCAATCCGGAAGGTCTGGGCGTCTCTGCCAACTTCATCTACGGCGGAGGCCAGCAGGGCAACGTGGTGGGCTACTCGACTATCAAGATGCTCAACGGCCACATATTCCGCGCCGTCACGGGCGGCTCATATTCGGGCTATGTGTATGGCTCCACTCAGGTGATTGTGGGATATCCAACCTACTACTCGACCAACCGCCAAAACCATGTCCGAGGCAGATATGAGCTTAAACGCGCCGACCGGAAGAATCTTGGAGTTGAGAACGACAACGGAAAGGAAAAGACACCTGCCATCAAGCAGCACATATATCTGCTTAATGACGAGTGGATATCGCAGGGCGTCTACGAAGACATCGTGGCTATCGACAACGGCAACGGCATGCGCGACACGATTACCGACGCAAACCGCGCCCACTACTTCAAGAAGATAGTTTCCGCCGCGCCGTCGGTGGGCTGGGAAAACGTCAACATCACCATTGACGAGGCTGTCTATGGCGGCGGATATTCGGTGGCTCAAGGCTCGGTATTAGCCAACAACACAACCGTGCTGAAACTAACCGACAAATACAATCTCGACTATGCCATAATCGCCAACGGCAACGGCGATGATCTTAACTTGTTGCCCGGCGGCTCTACGGCTGGATTCTGCGGCAACACGCTTGTACTTGTCGGCGACAACAAGGACAGTGAACATATCACCATCTCCCACCAGGACATCAGACCGGTGCAACTGCCCGACGGCACCGACCTATACGGCTATTACTACAAGCACTATGCCAGCGACGCCAATGCCGCCAACGGCATATACACATACCGTTACATCTCGCTGCAGGACAAATATTTCTTCAAATCGGGCGCAACGCCGCCGTCGGGACTTGAGGGAATCAGAGAAAATGAGTTCTACGAATACGACAGCGAGGGAGGCATCTTCGGCGACGGACACCTGTCGTATACCCAGGGTTTCCGCAGCGCCGACCTGACGGGATATGGGTTTGCCGGACACACTATCGACAATCCGAAGATTCTGAACACATTCCAGCGGCTCGACATCATCCGTCTGGAGGACAATTGCTTCTCTCTGCTCGGCGCCCGCGACTATACGGTTAACGATGTCAACAAGACGCCCTACTCCATTGCCCGTGTCGGAGAAATCAAGATGGTGGCAAACGACATCCGATTTGACAGCAATGGAAATCTGGAAGCGAAGCCCGACAACAACACAGACTTCAGATACAGCACGAAAGCCCGCAATTACATGGGATTCTCAAACAATATCCTCTATGTAAGCGCAATCACGTCGAACGTGGATTTCAACAGCGGAATGTGGCGCAACCGCAACGGTCAGCTTGCCTCCGCCTCTACCGACAACACTGCCTTTGCCGGTATGTCGTACCAGGGCGTCAAGCAGCACTACATCGACGACTATAACGCCAACAAGGACAAGGAAAACGCCGAGGATCCGTTCGGAGAGTTCCAGAAACGAAACGACGGAACGGCGATGAACATGATCGGCATCGCTTCGGGATACGCAATGAAGATTCAACTTTGTCATGAAACATACGACTCCGACCGTAAAAAAGTGGTGGAAAACAAATTGTACGGCCCAATCTACGGCGTTGTGGAAATGAACCTAATCAACGTACGCGAGGATGAGGGCGGAGGCTATGTGTATGCCGACAACAATCACAAGCGGCATGACGGCGACTCCCACGAGGAGGACTTCCTCGAGACCACCGGCAACTTTGTGTTCCCATACCACAAGGGCCGATACATCGTCGACGACTGTTTCCCGACAGGATACCACGCCATCACTGCGCCCGGATCGGACAAGACGGTCGACGACGTGAAGGTTCATTATTGGTATGTCACCGGATTCCATTATTACTACAATGTCAACATCTCCGGATACACGTTCAAGTCGTCGAAAGAGAATCCACTCGAATTCGACAGCGACAACAAGGACGGACTCACCGTTCTCGCCGGATTGAAGAGCACCCAGCCTATAAGCATCTTCAACTGGAAGATGCGCAGCGGCCATCCCGACGACAAGAGCCAATACTCAAGCGACCTGGAATATCGAAACTATCTCACAGGAACCGAGACCAACGAAACCGACAAGACATACTATTCCGACGCAGTTGCCGGAGGCTACAAACTATATGTCGGCGGCGCGGAGAGCAACAACTTCTCAGGCGCAACCTCCATCGACGATCCCGACAAGGCGTCGAAAGGCTTTGCCGCACTGCTGTCGATGAGAGAAAAGGGCGACGACGAAGCCACCCTTTTCAACAACTCGCTGCCCGCAAGGCTGAAGGAGGATGCCAAGATTTCGTTCCGTCTGGTGGACATGGTCGACAACACAAACTACGTTGAGCCCGACTACTTCGACAAGCACCTCGGCAGAAAGAGTATGGCAACGCTTGTGCTGAAGGCGCCAGCCTACGAGGAATATGTCAGTGAGACCGACAACAAGCCGATATACACCAACACAGGTAAATTCTACAAGAAGACCGAATCTGGCTACGAGCTGGTGGAATCGGGCAACCTCGATGCCAACAACACCTACTACCAGCCTCAGACCGAAGAGTTTGTGAAGATCGAGAGCCTGTTCACCTACGACACTGCCAACAAAAAGTATGAAAAGGTGGACAACATCTCCGACGTCACAATCGACGAGAGCAACCCTACGATATACTACGTTCAGCGCGAATACACCTACACAATCTATCTGACAATCGAATATGTGCAGGGACCAACCGTCAGCGGACAAATCACTATCGGAAACTGCGCGCTGCCGGGCGAGATGGTGCGCGTAACCAAAGACAACATCGTGGTCAGCGCAGACCAGTCGTTTGCGGTCAACGGCTACTACTGGCGCATCGGAAAGCGGCAAATGGGAGCCGATGGCAAGTGGGAGTTTAAAGACACCACGCCGTGGACTAAAGAAAATATCAGCAACAACGTGGCAACAGGCTACGACACTTTCAACCAAGCCGATGAAAATGGCAAAGGTCTGTTTGCGGGCTGCCACTACGACAAGACCGACGACCTTCTCGACATCCCTGCTTATTACTATATGAACGGCTACGGAATACAACTCGGCGTCTCGATAACGGGACTCAACGACATCCTGGAGGTGGGCATGCACGACGCCGACAAGTTTGTCGTGCACAACTACCACCGCATGGATCCCCACAAGGCTGGTATAAACCTGCATCTTGCCGAGGCGATAACCCGCGTCAATGAGGAAAGCCTTGACACTACGGAATCAGACCCGTTGCCGGAACCGCGAATCTACATTTCCGACAAGAGCGACCTCTCTGCATTTGTCGCTTTCGTCGACTCTATCGGAACTGACAGCAACGCTCCGCGCTATGGCGCAAAAGCTCAGTTCTTCCTGCAGAACGACATTGCTCTGGAAGCAACCGACAAGGGCGGATACTACATTTCCGACTTCGCGGGAATACTGCATGGCGACGGTCACGTGATCAGCGGCATCCCTTCGGGAAAATCTCTTTTCAACAACATCGAAAGCTCTGGCAATATCTATAACCTCGGACTTGCTTCCGGAAAAATATCCAACTTGACTGCCGACGGCAAAATCGGAAACTACCACTGCTGCTTCGAGTATGCGCCGGCATCGGGCAAAAGCGGATCGACGCCTGTGGTCTATCGCTGGGACGGCTCTCCATACGAGGGATACACCACGGAGGATTTCCGACTTGGACGGGTGGCATACGACCTCAACGAGTATTATCTACGCGCTCGCCACCGCGCCGAGCCGACAACATCAAGCACTGAGGCTGACGCCGACAATGAGATTCTGAAATACGTGTCAGCCTACTATGCCAACGGCGACTATCAGTATGCGTGCCGCACGGATGCCATCACCGGCAACAACACCGGCATCACATATCTGCGTATCGGCAAGGGTGGCGACATCCCCAACTACGAACAGGTGGAGACCCGTCACGACAAGACGCACCCGCTCGACGCGCCGCGCGTAAAATACAACGCCGACGGCAGCATCCCGACGCCTGTTGTCTACACGCCTCTGTTCAACGCCAACAACAGCGGCACTGAACTTATGAACGACTTCCTCTTCTGGGGACAGTCGCTTCAGCACAACCCCGACAACTACCCATGCGATATCGCTTCGCACCAGAACAGCTATATGAGCAACCGCGTATACCGCACCGCCGCCTACTACGGCGATACGACGCTCGACGCGTTCCACTACAACGCCTACAACAATGGCTCAATCACTATGAGCACCTACGTGCACGATTCTGCTACCACGGCTGTCGACTTCACTTGCCTGCACGACCTTCCTGCAGCGACGGAAACAGTCGGTGGCTTCTTCTACCCTCCTATGGACGACAACGCCAGCCGTTTCAACGACTTCGTTGTGAAAGAGGACGCAGGCATCACGCAGAATCTCCTTGTCTACACCGCCGATAATGACGAGGCAACAGGCAACGAGGCTTACGACGTGGTGGAAAAAGCTCTCAACTACAACGAGACTACAAGAGAGGCTTTGATAAGCGGACACCATATAACAAAAGGCATCGACGGCTACAGCACCTCTCTGTTACACCTCGTGGAGCGCACTCCCGACAACGAGAACGGAGATGGAGAGACTTGCAACAACAACAATCTCTGCGTGCCCATCGCCTTCAACGTCAACGACCGCGCATGGTATGTGCGCAGACCAATGTACTATGCCGAGGACAGCAAAGGCGCATGGGAAGGCATCTGCCTGCCGTTCACCGTCGACAAGGTCGCCGCATCGCTCAACGGAGAGATAACGCATTTCTACGGCTCGCCGTCGGACGCGGAAACCGACAACCCAAGTCAGAACATCCACTCGCTACACCATGAATATTGGCTACGCGGACTGACATCGATTGCCTCAGAGGGAAATGTGCCGTCGGCAGTGTTCCAACGTCCTGGTGCAGCCTTGTTCTCCCCTACCGACGCTTCGGGCAATGCCTTGACAAATGGTGTTTCCTATACTTTCGCGAATACGTTCTTCGTCGACAACTACGCCGACAAACTCTACAACCAGTATGCCAACCCATACTATGCGACAGCCCACAATTACCCCGACTACCTGCGTCTTGCAGGCGAAGTGCCCTACATCGTGCGCTTCCCTGGTGCGCGCTACTATGAGTTCGACCTCTCAAGTGCGTTCTACAACGATATTTTCGGGGCTTGGGAAGACGCTCAGACCGTGACATTCAACGCCTACGGCGACAACCACACCGGCGACACGTCGTACGGCGCAATAACCATCCCGGTCACAAAAGGTATGGCAACTATGGTAGGCGGAAAATACTCTCACCTCGGCACTTTCTCCGCCATCAATGTGAGCAACGGCAATGTGTATGGAATGAACGACAGCGGCACGGCTTTCGACGATGCTTCATCGCTGTCGACAGTGACGCCGTTCCGCACATATATGTCGCCGACGGCAACGAGGTCAAACGCCCGTTACGACTACACTTCGGTGATCAACATCGCCGAACAGAATGCCGACAACATTATGCCCGACATGGAAGAGAACGAGGATGACACACAGACAGAAGACCATATAACCGTCCGCGCAATCGGCAACCAGCGCGTGCGCATCGAAAGCACGATGGCAACAAGACTGAATGTGGTAACGGTAGCGGGTCAACTCTACAGCATCCTTGACGTGCAGCCCGGCATTGCCACATACAGCGACTTCCAGCCCGGGCTCTACATCTTCGGCACCACCAAAGTCATCGTCAGATAACCCCGTGCGCCCAGGAGATAGCACAGCTTATACAGCCTTGATGAATTGCGGCAACGCTGGCTGTTCCAACTGCCAGCGTATGTTCATCGGAAAATCGCCATATGAGTCAAGATAGTCGAGCATGCCCATACAGTAATACGGAGAAGTGTTGCCGAAACCGTCGCGCTTGTTCTCCCTTACAAACAGCATAAAGCGCCGTCCGTTGTTGTGGACATAACGGTCGCCTCTGTTCCCATGTGAATCCCGATTCTGCGACTGCCAATGGAATCTGTCGGCACTGATAAAGTAGTCGTCATACTGGGTCGTTGGCGAGAAATCTTTATCTGATTTGTTGAGCGTGACAAAAAACAACTCCGTATCGCAGTCCTCCACATATTGCAATCCTGCCACATGACCTTTCCTCTGCTTATTTTCATCCTGCAGGCCAAATATAATGAATATCTCCTCACGGCTGTAGCAACCATGCAATTCAAGAGCTGATGGATAAGCTTCGCTGAGCACAGATGTCCGGAATTCAAGGTTTTCCATAATATAGTCGGTCAGCTCCCTTATTTCTTGAACGAACAACGGATAATTTCTTATCGTCTCAAGCGCCTCCTGCATATTTCCGAATCCAAGATTCTTGACAGGTTCTTGAAACAACGCATAATAAAGCATCGTGGCGAAACAGCGTTCTCTATCCGACATCTGCCAGCTGCAGCCGTCGTTCAAGAACCTACGGATAAATCGGATTTGGGAAGCAGAGTTAATATGCGTCAATCGCCCTATCCCCTTTTCAAACAATTTGGTCAGACGGTCTTCGTCATAAGTGCATTTTCCCGCCTCCTTTTTAATTTTTGTCCAGCAATTCTTATTATACAGCACTCGGACATCAAAACTATTGTCCTTCAGAAACTCAGATATAGTCGGTGTGCCATCACACTTTCTCAACATATCAATCAATATGTTTTTACGGAACGTTGCCTTCTGAATATTTTGCAAGACGTATTCCCGAGCTTTGCGCTCCATAAAAATAGCACAGCCATGCGGTAAATCCGGGAAGTTTTCCTGAATCTGCTTTTTAACGTCAGCCTTTTTTTGAAGCGACAGAGCTCTGAATTTTTCAGAGAAATCATAACGCCTGTTCATTTGAGCGACAAAGTCGAACACCGTCAGACAGTCCTTGCTCTCACACAAGCGCAAGCCTCGTCCCAATTGTTGCAGAAACACCGTCAAACTGTCGGTTGGACGCAGAAACAGCACAGTGTCGATTTCCGGGATATCAACACCCTCATTGAATATGTCGACCACAAACAGATAGTTGATTTCACCTTTTTGTATGGCATAATTGAGCCTTACCCGCTCTTCCGCACTTACATCCGATGTCAGGCATCCCGACCGCAGCCCATTTTCCGCGAAGCGCTCCGCCATGAATTGTGCATGCCTCTTGTCGGAGCAGAAACACAATGCCCGGCAATTATGTTCGTCGGGCAAATACCGTCCCAGTGTCTTAACTATCAAGTTTACACGCTCCCCGTCACACAGTTTGTCGCTAAGCTTATCGACAATCAGCTTGTCGCCACGCATCAATCCATCTTCTCTCAAATCCACAGTGTCCGAAATACAGAAATATTGGAACGGTGTCAGCAAGCCCTCGTCAAGAGCCTGTGGCAAACGGATTTCAGCACTTATCCTGCCTCCGAAATCCGGCAACAAACTTTGACCATCCATTCTCTCCGGTGTAGCCGTAAGTCCAAGAAGAATTTTCGGTTTAAAGAACGAGATAATATTCTTATAACTGTCGGCCGCGGCATGATGCACCTCGTCAATAACTATATAGTCATAATAATCGGCGCCTAATTCTTTGAACGTATCGTCCATCCGGTTATTCAGCATTGTTATCGAAATAAACAAATGTTCCAGACCTGCGACGGGTTTAGACTCCCCATCCCATCGTTCTCCGAAGTTCTGGTCACACATCACGCTCCGGAATGTACGTTCCGACTGTTTCAAAATCTCTTTACGATGAGCCACAAACAACAATCGGCTTCCATTGCGGTTGTGTTCGTGGAAACGCTTATAGTCAAATGCCGCAACTACAGTCTTTCCTGTTCCCGTAGCCGCAACAACCAGATTGCGCCAAATATCGTTCTCCTCACGTTCCACCTGCAGTCGGTCAAGTATTTGTTTCTGATGCGGAAGCACTTGATAACGATTAAACATCTCAAACTGCTTTTGCGGATCTTTGGCATCACGTTGTCTCTTCAACTCTCTGTTGAATTTCTCAATTCCTCCAATTCCGAAATCCTCAAAATTTTCACTGTTCCAATACATATCAAATGTGGCAAGAGCAGATTTGATGATATGCGGATTTTCTACATTCGTCACCCTTAGATTCCACTCCAAGCCATCTGTCTGAGCCGACTTGGAGAGATTTGATGACCCTATATAAGCCGTGCTCAAGCCTGAATTTCTGACAAAAATATAAGCCTTGGCATGCAACCGCTCTATCTCGGTGTTATAGGAAATCCTTATCTCCGTATTTGGCAATGACGCCAGTTGCTCCACCGCCTTTGCCTCTGTTATCCCACAATAAGTAGTCGTTATTATCTGCAGTCTATGTCCATCAACCTCACAAAACCGCCTTAAATCTTCAAGCAGCATCCTTATACCCGACAATCTAAGAAACGACACAATAATGCATATTCTGTCGGCGGATGCAATGTCTCTGACAATCTCATGTCCAAGTTGCACAGCCGATTGCCCTCCCGTGAAAAGATTGCTGACACGGAAACCCGTGCGCGGCCGAAGCGCCTCCCTCTTGACAGCTTTACACTCTGCCGCTTCCCGCCTGTCCATGACTTCCGTAAGAAGATTGGTCTCGACAATCGCAGATTTGTCGCCAGCAAAGATTTCCGTATCAAGGATTGCATTAACCAAATCTTTTTTATCCTCCAACGACTTTTCGCTGTCATCCAATTTTCTTCTGACTGCCTCCGCAAGATATTCTGCAAGCATCCTTGACGATTCCGCAGCATCCATCGCATCTTTGCTGCAAATCAGACCATTCTCTTCACTAACTTTTATGTCGGCAGCCAATTTGCTGTCTATCAAATTTTCATATATCCCTTTTTCAAGCTTCATAGCATTATATTTAATCCATTTACAATCAACTTTTTTCTTCAAGAACCTCACTCCACCACCGACGTTCGCTCGCCGTCGGCAAAGCGGGTGACGAGACTGTCGCCGGCACGGAGCGACGAGGCAGAGGAGACCACATGTCCGTCGCGAAGCGTCAGCGAATAGCCACGGCGCAACACGCGGTCGGGCGACAGCAGCTCGACCTGCTTCTCAAGCCCCGTCACGCGCTGCCGCTCGTTAGCCACACACTGCCGTGCCGCCATTGCCACCCGTTGTGAGGCAAACGCCAAATCCTTGCCGGCTCCGTCGATGCGCCGTGCCGCCACAACAGGTATCGCCGCGGCAATCTGCTGCAGACGTGCGCGGTGGCGCACCACGATGTTGTCGGCCATCAACGGAATGCCGCTTGTGAAATATGCCAGCTGCTGACGCGCGCCCGAAAGCATCTGCGTGGCAGAGTCGACCACCATGTCTGTGAGTGCGTTGACATGGTCGAGAGCCGACTGCGCGCGATCGAGCAGCCATTCTGCGGCAGCCGTGGGCGTCTTCACCCTCACCGACGCCACCGAGTCGACCACCGTATTGTCGCGGTCGTGCCCGATGCCGCATATCACCGGCAACGGAAACTGCGCTACGTTGGCAGCAAGGTCATAGTTGTCGAACGAATTCAAATCGCTCGTCGAGCCGCCACCACGGATTATCACCACACAGTCGAAAAGATCGGCATAGTCGTTGATGCGCTCCAAAGCGGCGATGACCGACGTCACCGTGCTCTGCCCCTGCATCACCGCCGGGAAAAGACACGTGTAGAACTTGATGCCCGACGGGTTGTTGTGAAGCTGATTCATAAAATCGCCATATCCAGCAGCGCCAGCGGCAGAAATCACAGCGACACGCTGAGCGACGTCGGCCCACGGCAACTGCTTGTTCATATCAATTATGCCCTCGCTCCTCAGCCGGTTGAGTATCTCCAGGCGCTGACGGGCCATGTCGCCGAGCGTATAAGTGGGATTGATGCCGGTTATCACCACCGACAGCCCGTACTGCTCATGAAAATTGGCACTGACCTCAACCATCACATTCAGTCCCGACGCAAACGGCTGCCCCGTGGCTCTCTCAAACTCACAACGCAGACGGGCATACACACTCGCCCAGACAATTCCACGCATACGGGCAAGCGTCTGCCCCGTCTGTGCATCCTTCTGCACCAACTCAAGATAGCAGTGACCGCCGCTCTGACGCACGTCGCTTGTCTCAGCCACAACCCAGCACCGCTGCACCGACGCATCGTGCAGCAAGCCGCCGATGCGCCGATTGAACTCCACCAATGATATCGCAGTTTCTCCCATATCCTTATTTTTAACCATAAGACAGTGCAAATCGAGCGCAAAGCATCCATACTTGATTGGGCCTGCTCTGCCGAGATGCATATGCAAACATACTTAAAATTTGCCGCATTGCAAAACTCCGCAACCACAACGTTCCGCAACCACCGCTGACAGACAACGACTTGCATATATTGTGAAAAATAACTGCAAAAAAACATCCCAAAAAATTTGGCAGACTGAAATATCTGATATATCTTTGCACTCGCAAAAGCGAACCACTGGAGAGGTGGGTGAGTGGCTGAAACCAACAGTTTGCTAAACTGTCGTAGGGGTTATTCTCTACCACGAGTTCGAATCTCGTCCTCTCCGCGGAAGAAATACAGAAAATCGTCCGACTAAAGTCGGACGGATTTTCGGAGAGATGGCAGAGTGGTCGATTGCGGCGGTCTTGAAAACCGTTGAGGGTCAAACCTCCGGGGGTTCGAATCCCTCTCTCTCCGCAATACACATTGAGTGTCAAAGGCTTACGGAAAGCGTACACGAAAATGTACACGAAACGCCCTGAATTTTCACAATTCGGGGCGTTTTTGTGTCTAAAATGCCGTGTACATTCGTGTACACCCGTGTATATGAAAAAGCCCCGACACAAAGCCGGGGCGCATTGTTCCCCAATGCAACTTTGGGGCTTCGCAACAATGTGGTGCAAAGGTAGTGAAGATTTCACAGAATCTTTCTTATCCCTGCAAGAATCTTCTTTATCCAATTGATTATTGGCGTTCTTTTCAAGTAAAGCAAGACCGCAACGGCAATCAACGATATGTAAAAGATGTATCGCCATCGGTACGGGTCGGGGGTTGGTTCTTGGCTTTGCTGAACATTCGTTTCGTTTCTTCCTACATTGGCGGCACTTTCGGTTTCCTTGCTTTCGCTCGATTCCTCGCTTTTGCCTTTTTCTTCAACATCGGATTCAATGACCGTTTGTTTGATGGACTTCACCGCACCTTTGATGTTCCCGACATTATGCAAATCCGCATTTGCCGGATATGATTGCGGCATCGCCCTTGAAGATGTATCATCACGCTTGCCACTATCAACCGACACGACATTATTTATATTGTCGGGCATGGGTGGATAAAAATCTATCTCCGTAATGGTTATTTTACCATGTTGGGTTCGGGTCGTATCAACGAACTTGTCCGTCTTGGCATTCGCTTCTTTCACTATTGCCGTACTATCAATTCGGACTTCCTGTTTGGTCTGCTGGACTTTCCTTGCAGTACCACAAGATGCAAGCAATACAAGCCCCAAGACCGGGGCAATAATCTTTTTCATGTCATATCGTTTTAATGTCATTTAATCGGTTAAGCCATCCTTTCAAAAACCTTTTGTTGGTGTGCTTCATCAATTCGGATTCCGTTGCCTTTCGACCAATCTTCTTTTCATACTTCTTAATGCTCGATTCTGTTATGTCATTGAAAAACTTAACACGGGCTTTGAAGATTGCATCAAAGAGTTGGTCAGGGTCGGCAAAGTTCACCGCCGATAAAGTCTTGTCGCCGACAATGCCATCATCAACGACCCCAAGTAATCTTTGAGGAATGACAATGCCGTGCTTTCCCGACCCCCATACCCAATCAACAAGGATGTTGGCGACCTTTTGCGATTGGATTTGGTCGGCTTTCCATCTATCCCAAAAATGGGGCTTCAACACCCGGTCACGGACATCATCAACCGAAAGCAATTTCAGGTCTTTAACGTCAATATCCCCGTCACCGTCCTTGTCATAACCCACATTGCGCCATGTGGCGATTGTCACACCCTTGTTTGTTGCGCCCCCGGCATCTGCCGGGTCATTTGCAAAACCGCCCTCCCATTTAAGGATAAAGGGCAATAAAACATCAATCTTTGCCATCTTTTACCGATAATTGAGTTGCTATTTGTAAGCCGCCCTTGCGTATTTCCTTGCCCACCAATTGCCGTTGCATCAATTTGCCGTTGCAATAGGACAAGCCCAATAACCCAATGGGCGTTTCTTTGCAGTCATAAAGGACAATCAATGCTATTTCATTGACATTGTTTGCCTTAAACTTGTAGTAAAGCCGTTCATCAACAAGCCGCACATCTTCAAGATTGCCATAAAAGAATCCGTCACGCAATGTCTTGACAATAAGTTTGTACTTCGACAAATTGAAATCCGAATACTCATCATCTACATGAAAGATGCTGTCGCGCACTTCTTCCATCCGCATTGAACCATACAAGAAAGGCAAGCCCGTTCCAAGATTCTTGCTTCCGTTGTGCAATTCGATAAGCCATGCGCGGTCGGCATCCGCTGTTGAACGCAATTTTGACAAGATGTTGTTGATTTCCGTGTCAGACTTCAAACGGGTTTCAATCAGATTGTTGTGTTCCTCTGTCTGTATCTTCGTAATGCGTTCAAGCAAATACTTTGGATTGAGTGCAAAGAAAACGACATATCCGCCCAATAGCACAAGGAATAACCCCTTGACTATCGAAAAGAACCCGTACTTTTTTTGCAGATTGAGCAACTTTTGAAGCCACCCAATACCTTTATCCATCTGTTGTTCCATATCAGGTGAATTGAAAACACTTGCCGACTTTGACAATAGTTGTGTCAATTGGGTATAAACGAATAGGCGGCAACCCTTTTTCCGCACGGCTTGCATTCATTGACGGCAAATTGGTTTCGGCTTTCTGAATAGCCCCAATAAGTATGTCCGACCCGGTAAAACAAGACCGTCTTTCCCCAACGGGCGTGCCGTCGGGATTCTTCGTATAAAAGTCACCGTCCTTGTCTGCTTCCTCATTGAATGTGGCAAGGACAACTTGCATTTGCATTCTCAACCCGGATGAATTTTTGCCCGGAAACTTCGTTGGTTGAATAATGACCTTTTCAATCAGAATCCGGCGACCGAACAAATCTTCAATGTCGATACCCTTACCAATAACAACATCCGATTCAACACCAAGTTCACAAAACTTTGCCATTGTCTGTAAGTGTTTAATTAGACAAATCTTCTATCAAGACCGCATCCAAATCTTCCGTAAACTGCAAATACTCCTTGTATTCATCAACTGCACTTTCGTTCACGGCAACGCCAAGAACGTGCTTGTTGTATGAATTAACAAGGTCAAATTCTGCCGTTTCGTCAATGACCGAACGGATAACGACCCGTTTAACATTCTCTTTTGTGGCTTTATTGTAGCCACGCACTTCATAGCACTTCCACCCGATTTGGGTTTCTTCTTCTTGCCCCTCTGGTATGCCCATTTCGGGTTCTATATTCAAGCGGTAAAGCCAAGAACCGTCATTGTCATACTCCAAAACGGCGGGTTTCCCGTGCGCCATATCATAGTGCGCATTAGGTTCTATTAAATCTAATTTCATACGGAAATGTTTTTGAAAGTTTGTTCATTAAATTGAGTGAATCACAATACTTGCACCATCCCCACCAACTGCATATTTGCTGCTTGTAATCTTCTTTGCTTGGAACAATCTTGCGCTTGTTCAATTTTGCCACCCGGCGGCAAAGTTTCTGCTTGATGGATTTCCGCAACAATGTATGCGTATGGTAAAAGACATACCCCAAGAAGTCGATTCCCCTTGAATCAACGGGAAAGACTTGGTAATTGCGTTTTACACGCAACTTTAACCCTTTCAGGTAAGCCCGGATTTCGTGTAACAATTCGTGCAATACTTCCTTGTTGGGTGCAAGAATGACTATATCATCGGCATATCGCCAATAATACTTCACACGCTTGGTTTCTTTCAACCAATGGTCGAAATAAGCCAAGACAAGGTTTGCAAAATACTGACTTAAATAATTGCCTATCGGCACGCCCTTTTCATCATCGACCGAATCAATGATTTCATCAAGCAATGCCAATAAGCGATTATCTTTTATTTTCCGCCTGACAATGCCTTTCAAGACATCATGGTGGATTGACGGATAAAACTTCTTTATGTCAATTTTCAGGCAATAGCGTGTTCCGTCCGGGTCTTGCTTCAATGCTTGTTTGACATCCTTTGCACACTTGTGGATTCCACGATTCTTGATACAAGAATATGTGTTCTTGTTGAAGATGGAAACCCATATCGGTTCAAGGACGTTCATAATGGCATGGTGCAAGATACGGTCGGGATAATACGGCAATCGGTAAATTAGCCTTTCTTTCGGTTCATATATGGTGAAAACATGATATTTGGATGTTTTGAATGTGCCGTTTTTCAAACTTTCGTGCAAGGCAATGATATTGGCATCCCGGTTCTTATCGTGTATCTGCACACCATAAGAACGCAACTTGCCTTTCCTTGCCTTTTCATCGGCAAGACGCAAGTTTTCAATGCTTATTACCCGGTCAAACAAATTGCCAATCCGTTTCATTGTCCTTTAAGTTTGCTTGTATATTAGGATTCTTCGGGTTGCCCCTACCAAAACCGTTTTACCTAATTTGTTTTTTGCCGTTGGGGTTATTGCCCCCAACTCATGCAACCCCGGTCGGGCTGCTTTTGTGGCAAGGTTTCCGATATGCAACTATATTTTTACAAGCATAGCTGAGAACCGATATTCGCATTCGTATTCGTAGCCGTGTTATTCGTATTCGCATACACGAACCCTGCATTCGCACCATTATTCGCATTACCGCTGAACAAAACGCCACGACATCGGACAACCTTTGTTTTATTTTTCATCCAAATTCCAAAATCATATTTGCCACTCGATTTGACGATTTAAGCCGCTTCGATTTGCGGATAAAAGCAAAGCCGAGAACCGATAGTCGCATTCGTAGCCGTAGCCGTGTGATTCGTATACGCACACACGAACCCCGCATACGCACCATTATGCGCAGAACCGCCGAACAAAACGCCACGTTCCGAAACTCCACTTGCTGGAATGTTGGTATAGAAGTAATCACAAAAATATGTGGTCGAACCCGCACCGACTTCAAGCGGCATGATTTCGCCATCCTCACCAAGAATCATCTTCTTCACATACCCCTCTTTTCTTGGCAAGTTGCCACGCAATTCATAGTTGGTTGTGCCGGAACTTGTGAATGCCGCCGGGTCGTCACAAACGTAAAATTCAGAAAGTCCGCCATCGGCTTCACTCTGAATAAGACATTTGCAACCATCCGTCCACTTCCATATATGCCCAAACGGGTTTTCTACACCACGGTAAGACGGCACTTGCACAACCGTGCGTGTCACGGGCGTGAAATAGGTTGTGTTTGTCAATGCCGTTCCTGCCGCTGCATTTGCTTTGCAAGTGTATAGCAAATCACCTTGCGAAACATATTGCCCGGTGGTGTATGCGGTTGCGGCACTATATTCACCCTTGTAGTTGGCTTCACCGCTTGCGTCATATTCAAATGGCATGGTAAATTCAACATACCCGGTCTTGTTGCCAAGGCTGTTTGTTGTGCCGCAAGGAACAAACGGATAATAGCCGTTGAAGTTTGACCACTTTGTGCCGTTAAGGGTCGTAACGCCTGACCCCAAGCCGCCTTGGTGATAGCCATCTTCCGTCAATTCGGCGTTGAACGCTTCTTGCGAATTGAATGTGCAATACTCAACGGCAAAAAGCCACCACAATTTTTTGTGTGTTTGGTACAAGTTGCAATTCCATTCGGTCGTTCCACGCTTCCTTGCGTATGTGCGGAAATTGGTCAAAGATATAACCGTTGCGGGCATTCCAAGCTGTGAACGATATGTGCCGTCACGTTCTGCATTGTTGTTGCCACCCCTGTAATCAGCATCTTTGTTCACAACCGCACACAATGTTTGTGTTGAACGCTGAACGGTCGCTTCCACCGCCGAAACATAGTCTTTGCGCCAAAGTTTGAAGCCCGGCAAAGGTTCGGTGGACTGCAAATGTCGGCTTTTATCGCCGTCCGTTTCAAAGCGGACATACATATCGGGCAATTCATCCATGTATTGCCCATCCGCCCCGGTAAGGTTTGCCGCCGCCCCGGTGTCACGCTTCGTTGAATCATTGGCGTGAAGATAATAATTCACTTCGCCGTTGTCTTTCAAGATACAACGCCGGATAAGACTTTGCAGCGGCAAGGATTGGTGAAGTTCCATCTTGCCAATTCTTGTCGGGTGTGGATTTGACACCGTGGCATCCCATTCAATGCCGTAATAATAATCATAAGCGAATGTCGGCTTTGTGCTGCCGACCCCAATAATCAAGCCCATATCAATAACCCCATTTTAAGTTAGTACCTGACAATGAAGTTTGTTTCACCGTCTTTATTATTTCGGGATTCCACCCACAATCAAACTGTGTTTCGATAAAATCCCCATCATCCATTCCGGCAAGCTGCACCGATAATTTCACGGGTTGCGTGCCGTCATTTTTGATGTTGAAGCATTGACCATCCGGCAAGCTGAAATCAGCATTGTTAAGATTGTCGATTGCTCCCATCTTTCCGATTTGTGCGGACACCGTTTCGCCGCTCCTTGTTTCACTCATAATCAAAAAGTTTTGTTTGCAAATTTAACTTCTTATTGTTTTACTATAAAACATTGTGGATAACACAAGTACAACTTTTCAATCCACACTTTCAATTTCGGGCGAATCTTGAACACTCCATGTTTGCACCAACTTTCCGTCTATCATTTCAAGCGATTCAACAATGGTCTTTCCCGGTTGTTCCATTGGTTGTTCACTTGGCACGAAATCAACAAACCCGGAATCTCTTAATTTCGTAACATATAAACCTTGTTGTGTGTCCACCTCTCGTAAATCAAGGGGTTGCCCGACACCATTGTATTTTGCCAAAAGTATCTTTGCCATAGTGTTGTGTATTAAGTCCTATATTCAAGTAAATTCCATCCGCCATTGTAATATCGCAAACGCAAAACATCTCCTTTTGCCATGTCAAGATTTCCTTGTATGCCACCATTGTTATTATATATGTATGCGCCACTTTTAGAGTAGATACATATTCTATTCGGCATTGTGCGGTCACAAACAATCTCAATGTCGAATTGCACAACGGCATTACTTGTTAAATCGTCAATGTCGGCTTTTGTCGGCAAGTTGATTCCGATATATGATGTACCCGTTCCTGTGAAAAGGAATTTATGGGTTACGCCTATATATGAAGTGATTGAATCAGTCCAAGCCGTTCCGATATAACCTTTTTCAAACATTGCCACCTTGCCAACATTGAATTGATTACCAAAAATCGCAAGTGCTTTGGGGCGATACCATGTTTCATAAGACGATTCATCACTTGTTCTTGCATATTTATGGTGCAATTCAAGCGTAGTACCCATATTCCCGATTAACTCCATCAATCCATTGTAAGGATAGCCCAAAGAACTAAGGCATCCCAACAATACACGTTGCGAACCATTGTAAAAACGTATGTAATTACGAAGTAATGCCAATCCATAAGTCGTATCCATTTCAGATGAAGAACCATAACCGATTTTCCCCGAACTGATATTGAAACCGCCTATGCTTCCCGAAGTAGCATTAACAACACCTGTCACATTGGCTTTACTCATAACAACCGACCCGTCTTGCATGACCCTGAAAGGCGCACTTGCCCGATTTTCAAAAGAAGTACCCGCCCAAAAGCGCACGGAACTTGCCGCCGTTCCTTGCCCTGTCATACCCGCAAGAATTGTTGATGTGCTTCCGGCGACTTGAATTGTGCCGGACGTTACCAAACCGCCATCAATGACCGTTTTTGTATTGTCATAAGATACCGCCTTGACCCAATCCGTTGCAATGTAAGAACCGCTTGTTCGCTTGACTGCACACCGCTTCAAATCCGTTCCATTGACCCACAAATCACCAATATCATAAGGTGGATAAGGGGTTGAAACGAACACACGCCGTTTGCCGTCTGCCGTGTCTTGGGCTTTGCTTGCGGCTTCATAAGCATCAATCGCTGTTTGGTTTTCGACACTTTGCCATTGGTAAGATATTCCAGTCAATCCGCCTGTGCCTTGCAACGTAATTTCCCGATACGCTTTAAGTGTTCGGGTATTAGAGTTGTACCACATATCGCCAACGTGTTTCTTCTTCAATGCCGTTGTCGTCCAACTCGCTGCCGGGTCGGTTGTCTGAAACCACGTTTCAATCTTGCCATCAATCTGTGTGGTCAGGTCTGCAATATCATCCGAATATGTGCCATTGATAAAGTTGTTCAATGCCGTGTTATCGGTGTATTTGCTTGCCTTTTGCCAATCACTTGACGAATAATTGCCGGACAACCTTGTTCTAATGCAACGCATAATATCCCCGGTTGCACCTTGAACCCACAAATCGCCGACTTCATAAGGGGTGTAAGGTGTTGCCGTAAATATGCGGTTCTTTTCCTTTGCAAGCGAAAGCGCATCATTTGCAAGTGCAATCGCCTGTGCCACTTCCGCATCCGACAATTCCGACCACTTGTAAACGCCATTTTCCTTGACAAAACGGAATACCGCCCCCGTTGCGGTATTATAGAACAAGTCACCCAAATGATTGTCTTTCAATTGGGTTGTAGTCCACTCGCTTGCCGGGGCATTGTTCAATGTCGGGTCGTATGTTTCAAAGAATTGTTCAATCTGTCCGTCAAGCTGTGCTTGTATTTCGGCAAGCAACCCCGGCAAGGTGTTGTTGATGAAATTCTTGCTTTCAAGGGCTTCATTTCCCAATTCTTCAAGCGTCTTTTCCTGACCGTTTGAAGTGAACACAATGCGACCGCCGATTTCGGAATTATCCAAGTCAAAATATGTCGTGCCATCCGCCGATTCAATGCGCCCGGTCTTAATGAAGCGACCGTTTATCATTGAAAAACCATAAGTCAAGGACAAGGAACGAACTTTCAATTCCGGGTCAATGCTCGAAATTGTGCCGACAAGAAAATGATAATAATTGGCATCTTGTTCAACCTTGATTTGTGAGGTCGAAAATATGAATGTTCCGGCATCACCATTCTTGGCGCATTTTGCATATAGAAAATATGCTTGGTTGTTTGCTAATGTAACCGTGCCGTCCGCCATAACCCAAGACACCGCCGTTTCTTCATTGATGGTGTAATGGGTCAAGACACCGCCTTGCCATTTCACGACATTGGAATTGCCGCCATAATTCGGTTGAAACACCGTGTTCGTCAATCCGAATTGCATTGATTTTGCCCCGACTGACAATGCCAGCGTATCAATAGACAAAGGCTTTATCTTGTCGCTGTAATAATCGCCGTCAGGGTCAAACACCATGTTCAACAATTCGCGGCTTGTGCGCCAATTCGCCCTTGCCCTTGCCGGGTCTTTAAGGTTGTTGATGGTGATAACCTTGTCAATGTCTATAAGGTCGGAAATGACACGGTTTGTCACCGTTGTTTTCACGGTGTCCGATATTGTAAGGGTATATTCGTAAGGGTCAAGGATATTCCTTTCAAGTGATTGTATGCGCACGGATTTATCCACGTCAATGTCATTATCCACAATATGCAGATAATCGCCCGGTTGGAATACGTTTGTCACCGTTTCATGTCTCCCGACAAGGCTTTGCAACCATGCTTTTGTGACACTCAACCCATATTGCACCTTTGGTTGGCAATTTTGGTCATAATACTTGTTGCCCGTTTCTTCCAATTCTTCTTCCGCCGCTTGCTCAATGCTTGGCGGATAGGCAATATCAAGTATCTTGTATTCGTCACCCACTCCGATTTGGAAAGCCAATGATGTTTCGGACGGAAAGACATTGCCCCGGTCGTCTGTTTGCTTTACCAACGTAAATGTATGTGTCGCATGGTCATAACTGTGAATCTCAAATTCATATCCCGCAAGATTGCCCGTGTTGAAGTGTACTTTTGCGGCAACGCCATCAATAAGATACTTTGTTGTCACCCCGTCCGCTTCCTTTTCATTGAGGTTGAAAGGAAAGTCCGAATCAATGAATTGCAGCACGTTGCCGGACACAATGGATTCCACCGTACCCGTAAAAGACGGCTTTATATCATCAAAATTCTTGCGCCCCTCGAAAATACCGTATTTCGCCACCATTTCGGCTTTCTCGATATAGGATTGCCCCTTGGTCTTACCCGGCAAGCAAAGGCGGTCGGCACGGTATTTTGAAGTAATGTTTTCCGTACTTCCATACACTTTTAGCCGGGTGACAATGTTTGCAGACGATACATTTTCCCTTGTCAGCTCATACAAACCACGCCCCCTGCCATATTGGAATGTATATGGCAAGGTCTGACCGACTTTTTCATAAAGATTGATTGTATAGACCCCATTTGATTGCTCAATCTCAAATTCAACATTGAAATTGGATTCACCGCAAAGATTTTGCAACACGGACAAGCAATTGTCCGATTCTCCAAATGTCAATGTCTTGTCGCCTGCCGTTTCGGGGCATACGCCAAGCACCCATTTACCCGGAAAGACACGGTTTGCGTTTGCAACAAGGACGGTCATAAAACGGTGCAAGTCGCCCGTAAGGGTGTCGCCCTGCACATCCTGCAATTCATTTGTGGTCGTGTCAATGGTCACATCGTATGTCACCCGGAAAAGGTCATATTGTATGCCCTCAAATTCCAAGTCATATTGAAATTCGTGCATACCTGTTTTCTTGACCTTTGGCAATCGGTTCAATTTGTAGTCACGCCCGAATATGGTTATCTTATCGCCAATGCCGTATGTTTGCGGAAATGGCGACACAACGGTTATGGAAACGGTATCTTCCGCATTCAATGCCCAATTCTGCTTTGCGGATGAAATGTCGGTTGCCGTGCGCCTGTTGGCTATCGGCACACGGCTTCCATTTGCTTTCGTTATAAATATGTTGGTTAAATTTTTTCCCATACGACAATGGCATTTGTTTCAAACAATGATATTTCATCAATGCAGCCGGTTATTACCGGGAAATAGTCACCATTCACGGCATAGTCATGGGTTATTTCCACTTCATCGCCGCAAATGTCATAATCGACACTTCCATCACCCCAATAGATGTTCACATATTTGTTTGAGGTCAATTTGACGGTGCAAGTCTTTGTTGATTCACCCACCCGGATATGCTTCAATACACGCTTCACGGGTTCAGGCTCAACCAACTTCAATTTGAACGTGCCAACCATCAATTCATCATTCCATTCTTTTGTGATTTCGATTGCGTCTTTGCAATAGACTTCATAAATCAATGGCTTTACCGGGTGAATGTCAATTGTAAGGCGGTTTGTTCCTGTCTTGTCAAGCTGTTGTTGGAAAGAAGATACCTTTCGGATAAAATCCATCTTTGAATCTGCCTTGACAAAGCATGACAAGGTTATATCACGTGGTTCATAGAACTTGTGCATCAAATCAACACTTTCACCGTGATAATTATCCCAAGACAAAGAAGCCGGGGTCTTTAATTTCGGGCGGTTCAACACGCCGTCCGACCCGGACACATATACGCCATATTCTTTGAAATTTACGCCGTCAAGCAAATACCCTTGTTGCTTGCTGCTTGACATTTCATTGATAAGTTCGGCTTGTGTCAAGGCAAGGTTGTAAAACTTCACATCATCCAACAAGCCAAAGCCCCATGAACCGCCGTAATAGTCTTGATTCAAGGACACGCCAAGCAATGTGCCGGAATTGTTCACGGTCTTGACAAGTGAGGAATTGACGTAAAAATTGAACACACCCGACTTTTTTGTCAAAGCAAGCGAAAACCACGAACCGGGTTTGGCTTCAATGGGTACTTCAACATAGTTTTTCAGCCCGGAAAAGTTAAGTACCCATATCAACTTTTGAGGTGAACCCAATTCGGCTTCACGGTTTTGAACCCACATCATCATCGTAAAGTCGATTGTCATGTTAGGGAACACCGATTTTGACACCTCGCAAGTGTCTGACCCGGCAAAAGAAATTGCATTGCCGTTTTTACCTGTGACGAAATGCGCCCCATTAACCGCCCCGTCTGCACGGTTTTGGCTATAATCATACGCCACCAAAGAACCGTCACTTTCATCAAATGGCATTTGAAGAATTATGTTGTTCGCATCCATATCAATAAGTTTTTTTATGTTTCTCTATGACTTTTATAGTTGCATCATCCATTGCGCATTTGATTACCTGACCATTGCCGACATAATGATTTACGCACACTTTCGCCCGGTCGCTTGCGCAAACATTAACAACGGCATCATCAAATACATCAATGACCACAAAGGCATTGTCTTTTGCAATGACATTCAATTTGGCATTGTGCTTGGCGTATATCTCGCACACGTTGAACCCGGTTATTTCGACACGCCCACAAGTTGCCCCAAGACACACGCATTTGGGCTTATTTTCGATTTTTATATCATCGTCAAGGAAAACCCCGTATTGTTCCATTTTGCCCTTGAAATGCGTTCTAATGAAGCCGTTGTCGGGGTAATCATTGGCAAGGCAAAAATCAATGCCTTTCAAATACATTTGCGCCATCGCATTTATATTGTCACCGTTCAATGACTTCAATTCATTGTACCACGGTTTGCAAATGCCTTTTTTCTTTGCTTGCCTTGCAAGTTCTTTCGCTAAATCCATATTGTTTTGTTTTATAGTGAAACACATTCGATTATGACAAACCTTGCGACCTCAAAGAATCACCACTTGGGCGTTGCAATTCTCTGACCGCCGAAAGAATATCTTGAAGCAACCGATTGTAAGCCGTATTGCTCGCAATGGTGTTCAAGGCTTGCAGCGATTGCCGCAAGACTTGTGTTGCTTCCATTTGGTTTATTCGGATTGCGTTCATTTGCCCGGCGATAATGTCGGCGGTTTCTTCTGTTACACCTTTTACCGCACCTGTCAATGAATCTTCCGAATCATCGTCAATTTCCAAGTCTTTGAACAAATCCTTGTAAACATCCAATGCTTGATTGTAGTTGTTTGCCGCCGCTTGAACTTTGGCTTTGAAATCTGCAATCTCGGCATCCGTCAGACCATCAAAAATGAAGTTGTCACCCGACCAATACCCCATATCGGTGTAAAGGCTATCCAATGCGCTTTGCAATTGGTTTTCAAGAAACTTCTTTTTCAATTGGTTCACAATGGCATTTTGCAAGACTTCATTAACCGTTTGTTCAAAGGCATTCGCCGCATCTTCACCAGCCTTGAATGCTTCCGTAAGGGAATCCGCCAATGTTGATGCAAAATCCTTTGCGTTGGTCTGCAATATGTCATTGGCGATTTCGTCATACATATCTTGAATTTGTCGGTCAAGTTCCGCTATTTGGTTTTGGTAATCTTGGATTTTCCCATTGTCGGTTTTCTTCTTTGATTGTTCATCGCTAATCATGCCACGCAAATGGGCTTGTTGTTGTTCCATGTTGTGAATCAAGCCCATTTGGTTGTTGTACACTTCCGCACCCAAAGCCTTATCAACCGCCCATTCAAGTTGTTCATAAGACGCTTTCAGCTTGTCGATTGCTTCTTGGTGTCGCTTGATTGACTTTTCCGCCTTTCTGTCACGGCTGTTGAACAAGTCAAATGCGGATGAAAGCAAACCGATTGAACCTTGAATGATAGACAAAGGGTTGCCCGTTGCGATACCGCTTGCAACCTGACCCGCTCCATCCAATATGCCGCCAATGTCACCGATAATGGCTTGCGTTTGCTCATCCATCGTGACACCCATTTTTTCAAGCCCGGACGTTACCGCATCGAATGCTCCGCCAACAAGTTCAATTGCCCCGCTTGCGCTCTCAAACATATTGGTCAAGGCTTTTTTCTTGCTTTCATCATCCGCCGCCTTGCCAAATTCCTTGATTGAAGAAATCAATGACTTGAACGGGTTTCGTTCCTGTATTTCATTCTTCATGTCCTCGATTTTGTTTTTCAAAGTTTCAAGGTCTTTCGGGTCAAACTCGATACCAAGGTAAGCCCCATCAAGATTGTTGATTTTATCAATCAATTCTTGAAGTTTCTTGGTACTTATTTCGTCAAGGTCGCCAAACATCAATTCCCAATCCGGGTGTGCTTGCAATTCGTCAAGGGCGAATTTTGAAAGTGCCTGTGCTTGCGCACGGTCTATCGCTTCGACCATTTCCGTGTTCCCGGCTTCCTGTGCCGCACGCCGCTTTTCGTCATAATCATCAATGATTGCTTGCTTGCGTTCCTCAAACGTGCCATATTCGGCAAGCATCGCATCATAATCGACACCGCCAATGTTTCGGACATCCTTATTGTATTGGTTTGTCCTGTTTTGAATGGCATTGTCAATTTCCGCACGTTGCGCATCCGTTGTTGCCTTTTCACGTTCACGCATCATCAAGGCGACATCATCATTGAATTGTTGTTCAAGACGGCGTTTTTGCTCGACATAAGAAGCATATTCTTCAAGCAATGATTCCGTTTCCTGCCTTAATTGGTCTTGGGCGTTTTCTTCCGCTTCATTGAGGGCATCCGCCTTGGCATTGTCAAGTTCCGTTCCATCGCCGGACAATTCCTTGCGTTTCTGCTCAATGATATTGAGCATATCAAGGACGGTTCGTGCATTGGTCAATTGGGCATTCAATTCTTCGTTGAATGCTTCCAATACGGTTGTCCGTGTTTCCTCTGCAATGGCATCATTGAGTTGGCGCAATTGCTTGTTTTGTTCTTTTGAACGGTTCGCCACATCGACCGCCAAAATTTGGTCACGTTGATTCTTCAAGTAATCAATGTATGTCGCCCCCTCTGCAAGCAATTTGGAAAACTCTTGGTTTGCAGAACGGACAAGCACTTCATCACCTGAATTAACCCATTTTTGAAACCTTTGATATTCTGACCTATATTTATTCAGTTTCTCAATGAATGGGTCTTGCGTGTTGGTGCTTTTGTTGCTTGTGGTTGTTGTCTTTCGCCCGGTTATCGCATCGGCTTGCTTTTGCAGCTTTTCGATTTCCTGCATGGCGGTTTTGTATTCCGCATTGCTTGTCAGATTCTTTAAGGCTTCTTGCTTTACCTGAATGGCTTGTTCGATTGCTCCCAAAGTACCATCCGCATAAGTCTTGGTCGCATCAATCCCGGCTTGTTTTAGCATATTAAAACCATTAGATTCAGCGGTGGCGGCATTTTCAAATCCTTTGGTTATTTCAGTCCTCAATGCGTCAAGTTGTGTTTTTGCTTCCGCTTTGGCTTCATTGGCAACCTCTATTTGCTTGAATAAGATTGCGCCATTAGCCGCTTCACCATAAGGCACATTCTTTGTCACGGTGTCCGGCATGGCATTGTATGCTTGTTCTTGCTCCAACAAGGTTTTCACCTTTTCTTGTGCTTGTTGAAGATAGACCAAGGCTTTTGCCTTTTCAATTTGTGCATTGATAAAGGCTTGCTTATTGTTGATAAGCAAGTTTTCCGCATCAGTTACGCCATTGATGGAAACGCCCAATTCGTCAAAAGCCGTTTTGTTTTCCTCAATAAACTTCTTTTTTGCGTCCAAATCATCGCCAAGGGCATTCCACTTCAAGGACAAATCTTCAATTGTGGCAATAGGCTTATATGCGTTTTCGGCAAGGGATTTATAAAATTCCTGTGCCGCTTTCTTGCCCTCATTCGCCTTGCTGACAAAGTGAACAATAACGCCAACCAAAGCCGACAATGCGGCTGCAATCCATCCGAACACCGGGATTGACTTAATAGCCGCCCCGACCATACGGAAAGCCCCGGCAAGACCTATGTTTGCAGCCGTACCAGCGACCGCCGCTGCGGTTTGCGCCCCGGTTGCGACCGTGTTTGCTCCTTGGGCAACCGTGTTCCCGGTTTGTGCCGCCGTATTTGCTTGTTGTGCGGCTGTATTGGCGGCTGTTGCCGCCGTGTCCGCAATGGTTGCGGTGGTATCTGCAACGGTCGCCGCTGTTGATGCAACTTGTTCACCCCTGCCGACCGCCAATAATTTGTTCCACCATTCTTTCAACCCGTTGATGGTTACAAGTTGGAATGCTTCATCTTTATCAAGGGCAAGTTGCACTTCTTTAAGTCCAATTGTGACCGCCATTAAGGACTGCACTTTAAGCATTATCTTTTGCAGATTCTCGTTTTCGCCGCTAAACAAGGCAACCGCACCTTGTGCCGCCGAAAATGCGCCTGAAACGCCCGAAAGCCCCGACAACAAGCCATCCCACATCCTTTCACCTCGCTTCAACATATTTTGTTGGGTGGTGACGGCATCCATCGCTTCCGACAATTCGCCCATTTGTGCTTGAAGTTGCTTGTATCTTTCGGAACTTGTGTCGCCCGCAAGTTCCAATTGCATCAATTCTTCACGCACTTCACGCAAGCGGGTGCGGAAAGACACGTGGGATTGTGCCGCTTTTTCGGCTTCCTGTGCCGCTTTTTCTATCTTTTGCGCTTCATCTTCCAATGCGTTTGATTGGTTGCGCAACTCGTTCAAAAGTTGCTTGCGAACCGTCACTTCACCTTTGATTGCATCCGCACGGTCTTGTAAAGCACGGTAATCATCATCACGCCCGGACATGAAAGCATCGCTTGCCGCATGACTAACACGGTCATATTCGGCACTCAACTTTGCAATCGCTTGTTCGTGTTCCTCACACGCCGCACCAATTTGCCCAAGTGTCACACGTATTTGGTCAAGGCTTGAAGCCGCACCGCTCGTTGTCCTTTGCAAATTGTTCAATTCGTTCATCAAATCGACAAGACCTTGTTTTTCGGCATCCAATTCTTGTTTTACCGAATTGGCTTGTTCGATAAGTTGATTTTGTGCATCGCCCGGTTCAATTGCGTTTATTTTGGCGGTCAGGTCATTGTATGAATTTTCCAAATCCTGAATCACCTTGCGTTGAATCTCGATACACTCGACCATTTCTTGTGTGGTCTTATCCATCACATCGCCACTTCCGGCAACGGCATCCGAAAAGCCTTGCACACGCCGCAATGTTTCGTCAATAGCCGCATTAAGCTGACCATTGTCTAAAATGGATTTGAAAGATAATGACCCACCGTCTATTTCTGCCATATTACATCATACTGTTAATGTAGTTCATAATTTGTTCGCTGTTGTCCTCTGACAATTGAATTTCCGTTTCCTTGCCATCATCCAAATCATAGCCCGGTGCATCAATCATCATCCTTTGAACAACCGACCACGGAATGCCGTGTAACAAGTAGTCGTAAGTCCATCCGAAATGCTCACATATTGCACCCCGGCGACCGTGCGGACTGTTTAACCCTCGTTGTTTTCCTCTATCCGAATCGGCATCGTGGTTCTTTCTGTTGAAATCAATCGAATAGAGTTCATAAAATCCCCAAGATTGCCCATCGTATTGACAAGTACATATAACTTGTATAGGATTGACGGCTTGATTTTACGGGCGAACAAAGAAGTCAATTCGTCAAGTTTCTTCGTGTCCTCAATCCATCTTATACCGCCCTTGCCGGGTTTTGCAACCAACCTGTCTTCACCAAGCACCGCAATGGCAACTATTCTTGCGCATCGCAAAGAATGCTTGTGGGCAAGTGTCCTTGCCATCTTCATGCTGTCCGTGTCCGCTGACTTCATTACATTTTCATCAATGGCTATTTCCACCAATTCGGATGTTATGCGGTCAAGGGTGGCAAGGGTCATTTCTTCGATTCTGAATGTGCGTGTCACCTCCTTGGGCTTATATCGCCTTATCAGACCGAAAAATCTTTTCTCCACCTCAAATTCGGTGTCTTTCAACTCAAATGATACGCCCTTATTGATAAGGGTGTTCAATTCATTGCGTTCTTGTTCAAGTTGTTTCTTTTCGTCATTCATAATCTCTGAAAGAAAGAAGCCCCCGCAAGTTGTCACACTCCGGGGGCTTCGGGTTTTTGTATTAAACAATCAATGCACCCCGAATTACTCCGTGGCTTTTTTCGGCACGCCGCGAATGGCTTTTCCGGCTGTAACCGCCATCGGGGTAACGGTGAAGTCCACAAGGAAAATTCCTGCCGCCGACATATCCGCATTTATGACCGCTTCAATATCACCGTTGGGAATCTCAAAGTCCAACCCCTGTTCAGATTCAACGAAAATTGCCTTGTTTGCGACAACTTCATTGCCATCATAACCCCACTTGGGGTTGCTTGAATCGCCCACATTTACACCGCCGACATAATCAATCAAATCTTGCACGTTGGCATCCATGATTGAGAATGTCAGGGTCGGGATTTTGCGTGACTTCTTGCGCACTTCCGGGGCTGCCATGCCCTCCTCGAAATGTTCCGTCACATCCGCCGTTGCCTGTGCAATCTTACAAGTGTTCTTGTAAGTCTTGCCGATTTTGTTTAACTCGGACGGCATTGTTCCATTGGGTGCTGCCGTTCCAACCTTGATTTGGCAAAGACCAAGGGTTATCAAAGATGTTCTTTCTGCCATAACTTTTAATCAATTTGAATGTTCCAATCAATGCGAATGTTAGCAAAGTGTTGTTTGGTGTTCGGCTCATACATGATTGACATTGTGCCGGGTCGCATCTTCAACCCTTTGATGTTCGCACTTCTCACAATCGCCAAGACTTCATCCGTCAAGGCTTTCAAACGTGTGCCGTTTTCTGAAACCTGCATTTTCCCTTTTATCTTCTTGGTGGTGTCCGGCGTATAGATATTGATGTTTGACGTGCCAATTTGCGGCAAGCTGTCTTGCCCCAAATCAACGGTGTTCACGACAATATCTTCATCAACTGAATTTTCCGGGCGTTCATCACGCACATAGCAACCACCCTTAATGGATGTTTTGCCATTGAGCAATGAAAACAAGATTCCGTCCGTGTCAAATGTAGATTTCATTATTCGGCTGCACGTTTAATGTTCGTAATCAGTTTTTCAAGCATTCGGGGCAATTCCCGCTCTGCAAGATGTTCGGCACTTGATAGGACATTGTAACCCTTTGCTTCCACGTAAGCGGCATAATTCATTCCGGCGACCACAACAAGGGCAACACCCTTTGTTTCCTTTCCGACCTTTTCGGCGATTGTCTGACCAGACTTTATGCCCCTTGCCGCCGCTTCGCTTTCCGCACCGCTCGCCGCATCAAATTGGCTATGAATGGCGACACCATCAACAAAAACTTGATACCCGGTGGATGAAGTCAATGCCCCCGTTTGCATCATGTAACCTTTGTTGTTCCTTGCTTCCGTCAAGCACATTTCGCCAAGCCTTTGCAGCCTTGCGATTTGCTTTTGCTCGACCATATCAAGGAAAGCATCAAACCTTTTCTTGACATCTTCTTTTGTAAAGTTAGCCTTTATAGCCATAGCCTTGAATGAAGTTGTGACGGGTCGAAATTCAAGCATATTCCGGCAATCCTTATGTCCGAACAACCCTTGTCGTTTGCAATTATCACTTTCGCACCTTTGGCAACCATTGGGCAAGTTTTGGGGCATTGGATAACAGATGTTGCCTTTTGGTATTCACCCCCGGCAACCTGAAATTCCGTGCCTTTGCCGTCCGATTCTTCACGGCACATCGAAATGAACTTGCGCGACACTTCACATTCCGTCCAATTGCCGTTTGCATCCTGTATGGATTCCCCGGCTTCTTCGATAAATAGGAAATGCGGATATTGCTTCACGAATGCCATATTACCAAATGTTTGAACGGTTGCGAATCTTGGGGCGTGCGACAAGCACATTTTCTTTGCCCAACTCATTGCACAAGGCGGCATAAAAGAGTTTGACGGCATCCATATTCCATGATATAGAATATCCGCCCTCCGATACGTTTTGGGTCATTCCTTTAAGGATTACGGACATACGGTTATAAACCGCCGTGTCACACGCCCTTACATCCACATCGGATTCCGCTTCAAGACCACCTTTAAGAACGATAATGTCAATATCATCTTCCGAAAGGTTAAGTCCGTTCAATGCTTTGGTCAAATACTCCTTGTTTGTCATACTCCTTTTTGTCTTGCAAAGCCGTTAGGGTGTGTTATGCACCCCAACGGCGAATGTTAGTTCTTATTCCAAGTTGTCGCATTGGTCTGCATCAACACGCTTCGACCTGAAAGATTCCAAGCCGGGAACAAGTTGGCGATTCCCTCCGTGACTTCCTGAACGGGCGATTCATTGGAATACTTCTTGACCAGCGTATGACCGTGCATTACCTTTTCGGCAACACTTCCGGGCAACTTCTTTGCGTCAATCGGCTTCTTCCAATAGGTGTTTCCAAGCACCTTGCTTTCAGAGAAAAGAACCACATCATCTTCAAACGGATTTGAAGTAATGCGTGAACCATCGGCAAGTTCAATTGTGATTTCTTGGTCAATCACGATTATCTGCAAGCCACGGTAAAGTTCTTTCTTCTTGGCAAGATATGCGTTCACGGTCGCCAAATCGGGCGCATCCTGCGTTCCCGTTGCATTCTGAATGAATGATGAACACTTCTTCCAAACTTCTTCCTGTGAAGCAAATTTTTCAAAGGTATCAACATTCATAAATGCGAACTTGTACGTTGCGCCAAACAACTTCTTGCCAAGTTTCATCGCCTTTGGAATGTCCTTGGTAAGCGGTTTTGCGCTTGTGCCGCTCGTGTATGCCGTTTCAACGCCAATCTTCTGTTCCGCCGGAATCAGATAATCAACGTCATATTCGGTAACGACCGCCGCATTGTTGGAATTGGTGAACTTGACCTTTCCAAGCGAAATTTGGCGCAATGCAATCCATTCCGCACGGGCTGCAACGCCATCCCAACAATACTTGGTATCTTCCGCCCAAAACTCGACAAGGGCACGCAAATCGGGGTTGCTGCTCGACATTGCGACCATTATGTCGTATTCGGTCAATTCATCTTCGTTCTTCTCTCGTGATATGGCGATTTTTGGTATATCGCCCTGAATGCGTGAAATCGCTTCACGGGTCTTGCGTGAAATTGTCGCACCCCTTGACACAAGGTCGGCGGCAATCTTCAAGCCGGATTGCGCTTCAAGCATCTTCCACGTCAAAGTATTTGTTTCTTTGAGTGGGAAAAGGGTTGGATAATAGTAATCTTTGAGGTCGTAAGTGCGGATTACGGCTTCCATGTCCTTTTCATTCAACCCAACCATCAATGATTTTTGCATATCGGTTTGCTTTTAGGGGTTACACATAAGCGATTGTCTTTAATGCCGTCTTGATAGCGGCATTTACTATGGGCGCGGTTGCTTCTCGCACAACGCCGATAACCCATGCACTTACAAACAAGTTGTCGCCATCCTTGACATCTTCATTCGACCCGGCTATTGCAACCGGGGTCACTTTCAATGTCTTGTTTGCTCCACTCGATTCAAACGCACAAGTTCCAGCCTTGACGACCGCACCAAGGGTCGTTCCAACGGTGATAACATCCTTTGCCGGGTCTGACTTGTCGATTGCCGTTATCTGCTGACCATTGCAAGCATCGGTTGCGAACCTGTCACCAACTTTGAAGTGGTGTCCTTTGGCAACCTCATACGTGGTTGCGGTTGCAATCGCTTCCGTCAATATCTGTGCGGTCTTGCAGACTTCAAACAATCCATCAGAACCAACGCCAAGGGGTGTTCCCTCGAACAACCCCGTGCCACCCAAGTTTGCGACCTTGACGGTAACGCCACCGGGTATATCTGCAACACGGTGAAGAATACACTTCACAACACGGTTGTCCTTTTTACGGTCAATTCTCAATCCCATTGTTTTGATGAATTAAGTGTTAAACATCTTTGCCCGTGAACACGTTGTTTTCGGGCTTTTGGCTGTTAATGAAATCGGCAACGCCTTTTGAAATACCGCTTTCTTCCTTTTGGGCGAATAGCGGGCTTCCGCCGGAATTGCTCAAATCAATATCAGCCTTGTTTTGATTTGCCGTGGCAATGTCCTTTTCCTTTTCCGCCAAGTATTCGTTGAAGTCATCGTCCGTGTCGAACTTCATGCGGGCAAAGTCTTTCAAGGTTTGGTTCTTGAAATTCTCATCCTTGCAATTCGCCAACTTTTCGTTCAATGATTGAAGCCTTGACTTTGCAATGTTGTCACGCTCATAGCCTGACAACTTTTCTTGAAACGGCTTGACGGCTTCCGCAACGGCTGCTTTCACCACTTCCGAAATATCGTTCGGGTCGGGCTTTGGGTCGCCGGGTTCAACCTTTTTGCCCTTATCCACGAAGTCATACTTCTTTTTCAAGTTCGTTTCAAAGGTTTTGTTGCTGTCGGACACTTCCTTATCCACATCGGCGCGATACTCCTTGACAAATTCGCCCACTTGCGCATCGGTGAGTTTATCCACAAGGGCTTTCGCTTCATCTTCGGTTGCGCATTGTAACGCAAGTGAACGTGCCAATGCTGTCAAACCGTCCTTTCGCACGCCTGAAAACTTTGCAATCAGTAATGCTAAAATTCTTTCTTTCATTCCGATAATCTTTTTATAAGTTCACAAATCATGCGTAAAAGTAATGTGTTTTACTATAATACACCTTAAAACATATATTGACTTATCCTTGATTTATCCACATTTTGCATTGCAAGTGCATTTTATTGGGGTTGGACGCTTGTTTTATTAAATATAATCATTACTTTTGCGGTGTGTTACTATAAAACACAATGCAACATTAAAAATTACGCAACAATGGAACAATCAATTTTCAATCTGTTTGATGCAATCAATCGTGAGGGCATCGACAATTCAACATGGGGGCTTTGCCAAGACATTGCCGACACACAAGACTATTTCGGCACAAAAGAATCTTTCGCACTTCAAGGGCAATTTGTGTATGTGTATGTAAACCCGGATTCCTTAATGCCTTTTATGGATAGAACGGGCATCAAACCCACTTACACACTTTCTTTTGAAGATGATAACACCACTATCAACATTTACCAACTCTAAATCCTGCAACAATGTTAATCAAGGAAATAAAACAAGCACTTATCGGCAAAGTCCTTTCGTATTATGATGGATGGAATGGTTCAAGTGATTACTTCAAGATAGGGTATATCAAGGGGTGTGGCTCATGTATTAGTGTCTATCCCGAAAAGGGCAAAGGCTTTGGGGTCATTATTCCCAAAGCATACATTCCCAAACTCATAGAGTGTGGCGAATGCGTCAGGCACAATGAAGTTGAACGGTGTTCTTTTGAAACAAGATGGGCTTTGTTTTGATTTTAAGTGTTTTACTATAATACACAACCAATGAATAATCGTTTGATTGAACTTGAACGAAAGGCAATAAAATTCATCCGTAATGCTGAAAAACTCGCATTGCGGATGAATGAAAACGGCTTCCATGTCGCCTTTTCCGGCGGCAAGGATTCACAAGTATTGCTTGCCCTTGTCGAAATGTCAGGTGTCAAGCATCATGCGGAAATGCAAGTCACAACCGTTGATTCTCCCAATTTGATGAAGTTTGTACGCACCAATTATCCGCAAGTCCGTTTGAACTTGCCCAAACTGAATATGCGCCAACTAATTTTGAAGAAGAAAATGTTGCCGACACGACAAGCAAGGTTTTGTTGTGCGTTCCTAAAAGAACAAGCGGGGGGGTACGTGTACTTGCTTGGGCATCCGCAAAGCCGAATCAAGCCGCCGGGCAAAACGGCACAATGTAGAAGTATTGGGGCAACACATCGGTTATGAAATACATGATGGGCAATTGCATACAATCAAAGGTGGTGAACAACTATTTGAAACAGACACCGAAACAAAAGTCTATTGTGTAAATGGCAAAGACAAGGTGGTTATTTCGCCCATATTTGAATGGTCAGACAAGGATGTTTGGGATTTCATCAAGGGGAACAATATGCCGTATTGTGATTTGTACGACATGGGGTTTCATCGCATCGGATGTTTGTTTTGCCCAATGGCTTCCGTCAAAGAGAAAAGAAAAGAACTTGAATTGTTCCCACGCTTTGCCGATAAGGTTTATATAAGGGCAATACGTGAACTAATGGCGCAAACCGGGAATTATTCAAACTTCGATTCACCCGAACAAGTCTTTGAATGGTGGATTTCAAATGAAAATGCCGCCGATTGGCTTTCCAACAAACGTAATCAACAAAATCTTTTTAATTATGATAACCATAAAACTTTCTGAACTCAACAAAGTAAAAATGTCTGTAAATCCGCCTGAATGTGTTGTTAAAGCGGATTATAAAGTAATTCTTAACGGGATGGTCAAACAATATGTCGGGATAGGTTGGATTGATGTTGCACCAGCGACCCAAAAAGACTATGAAACAATACCCCAAGTAATAGATTAACATCAATATAATCACAATGGAAAAGTTAAATTTTGAAACACTCGCAAGCAAATATGGCTTGACGGTGGATTTCGTGAAAGAACTTCACGAAAAGGTTATTGACAAAGAGAATTTCGCCCGTGCGGTACGGATGTTTGCGGTCGGATTGTTGCCTTATGACATGGCAACCGGGAAAGACCCCATCAATGTTGCCGAATATCGGCACAAAGTCGCTCAAAATATGTGGGCATTCCGGCGTAAGAAAACGGAAAATATCAAAGCTGCAATGGAACAACAACGCAAGATTGTTGAGTATTACAACGGATGCAAGGCACTTACGTTGAAAAATAAAGCCGTCAAAGACGTTGTTTTCGTCAAGGATGGGCATTTGGTCGCCTTTGCCCATTTTGAGCCGAAACAAGGCGGTATTTATGGCGCAAACAACGAAGTAATGCCCAACTTCCGTTGGCATCCGCACGAATACTTGGCAAGGTTGCGCAAGTTGAACAAAGCATTTTATCGGCAAGTTAAGAAAGCGGCGGTTAATTCGCCCCGTGAATGGTTCGATTTTAATTTGAAGTGATATGAAACAAAATTTAGAAAACATCAAGGTCGGTGATACCGTTATTTTTTCAATGGGTGGCATATATTGTTCCACAATTATTGATAAAGTCACAAGGGTAACACCAAAGCAATTTGAAGTTCGGTCATATCGCTTTCGCAAAAAAGATGGTTCAATGGTCGGTGACGTTTATAGACATTGCCGATTGGCTACCGAAAAAGATATTGAGGATTTCAAAATGGAACAACACCGCAATTCACTACGAAACAAGATTTGTAAATTCTTCAAGTCGTATCAAAACATAGATTCATTGACTATTGATGAAATGGAAAAGATTAACGCCATCATAAGCAAACCACAACAATGAATGGAAATACGATATACCATGTTTGCTTTGGCGACAATGACCATCATTATTTCGGGTCTATCACCGCCATATTCGACAAGTTTACGCCTGTTGAATTGGGCGTGTCAAAGTCACGGTTGTGGTCTTTCGGAATTTCCGAAAACAAGCCGTATCGGAATGACAAGTGCATCATCTATCGGGGCATAATACACCGAAAGAAAACCAACCGCAAACCGCCAAAATAAAAGGGATTGGGGCTTAATGCCCCTTTCCCTTTCATTCGTTGTTTTCCGCTTCAAGTTCCGCCTTATACTGACTTTGCACGGCTTGCAACAATTCATCATTGTTGGTCATTTCTGCATACTCAATCAAGACGTGGGCATTAAGTAGGGGGTATTCTTCCAAGTCACGAAAGAAATCTTCCTTTGACACGACCAAATCATTGATTATGCTTTCATCATTGCAGAAATCATAAATCGTCTTGTTTTTTAAGTTTGAATAATCCATAATGTTGTTATTTGAATGGTTCATAATGCAAAATTACTTTATAATCCCCTCATTTTTAAGGTAGTTTTCTATGGTTGTTGTGCTTGCACCTCTCCGACACATCGTAACAATCTTCTTCAATTGTGCCTTGCCTATCTTTTTGCCATTAGCACCCTTGAATGTGTCAAGTCCGCCATCCAATAATGCTTGGATTGCCGTTGTTTCTTGCTCTGAATACTTCAATGCAAACAGATTCTTTTTTGCAGACTGCAACACTTTGTCCGGGTCAAGACCACATTTTTGAATAACATAATCATAACCCAATACACGGCGATTATAACCCGTTGAATTACGATTGTTGATGAATTGCGGTTGGGGTGTCTTGGCGCATCCCAATTTAGAATAAAATTCCGGCAATGTCTTTCTTGCCACAAATTCATTCATCATTTCCATAACATCGGTTTGTGTGCTTGTTATATACATATTGCCCGGAACATTGCGGTTGTGGGTAATCTCATGCCATAATGTCGCCATTGCATCGGCTTCAAGGTCTGTTATGGTGTCCGACTTGCCTTGCCCGATTTTAGCCAATGCCGACTTAACACGCTGCAATCTGTCGGGGGTAAGCCTTATCCGACCATCCATGTATGTGTCACCATTAACGCCACGCCGGGTTGTAGGCGACAACTTCAAATCACCATTAGCAAACCATTTGTCGGTTGTAAATTCTGCATTGATGGATTTGAAAGTTTCATCAACATCCGCATCCGTCTTATAGTCGGTCTTAACGGCTCTATGTGGAATATCCTTGCCACTTTTGCCTTTGGCTGCATCAACTGCCTTTTGGATTTCCTGTTGGAATTTAACCAATGTGTCTTTGCATGAAGCCTTTGACATAATCCATTCCCGTTTGTCGCCTGTAATGGTGGCAATCAATTGCAGCATATCGGAAACGTCAATCTTGTACTTCCGGGCTTCTTTGACCGCTTCATTAGCATCATTGATGAATGCCTTATATTCTTGCTTGGCATTTTCAACACGTTTTTCCAATTCGTCAATCGCCCGTAAGATGTTGCTTGAATCAGGCGTTTTCATTGCATCGTCAAGAATGTATGTATTCAAGCCCCATTCGCTGCACTTGGCACGAATATCCGCATCCTTTTGTTGAATTTCTGCCGCTTTCTGTTGAATGGTCGCAATTCGGTTGGGTATTCTTACAATATCCTTTTCGGCAACATACTTGTCAAGCATTTGCAATTGAACGGTCAAGCCCCACTTGCTTGCCAACATCCTTGCTTGGGTGATTTGTGGCATAAGGGCGTTAAGCTGCTGTTGTACCGGGTCAATTTGCTTCTTGGTTTCAAAGTTCAACCCCTTGGATAACTTGCCGTCCGTGAAGTTGTCTTTGATGAAATAAGGTGTGGAACTCCAATTTGCTTGCGCTTCTTCATGTTCCTTGACCCACTCTTTGAAGCCGTCCGGCACATCGACAACGACATTCTTTGCTTCCAAACGCTTGTATTGAGTGCCACGCAAAGCCGCTTTGAGGTCGCCCAACTCGTTTTCATCAAAGGTTTCTTCATCCATCAGGATTGGCACGGCGTAACACATACATTGCGGGTGCCAGCCCTTGAACTTGAAATGCTTTGGATAACGCCCTTTCAGCTTCTCGCAAATGTCACACTTGCACAAAGGTTCATGGTTAGACCTTTTGACCTCAAACCCCACGACAAAATCAAGGCTTTGCCAACGCAAATAATCGCTTTCACGGTATGCCATATTGATTTCAGACCGTGTAAGCCGGGCGGCATTCTTTGCGCTTGACCTGTAAACGCCCCATCCGGGGTGAAATGCCTTTGCCGCTTTCGACAACACAAGGTTGCCCCGTTTGTCACGCACACGGCGGAACAATCGGTTCGGCTCTCTCAAATTCTGCCGGACATCCCGTGAAAGTTGTGCCGCACTTCGACCCTCACCCAACCCGGCATCAAGTGCGGCTTCAAGTTGTTCACGGTATTGCCCAACATACTTCCAAACACGTTGTGAAAGGTTCATTCCCTCAATCTTGCGCCCCTGAAAGGTTTTCAAGGCATCCAAATTTTGGTCTTGCATCTTTTTCAATTGCGCCTTGCTCAACTTGGATGTATCAAGTATTGAGGAAATGAAGCCATCATTCTTGCCGCAAGCAAACAACCATTGCTTCTTTGACCCCGTTTCAATGACCGTTGTAATGCGGCTTGCAAGTTGCTTGGTGACACTTTGCATAACCGCCTTGACACTTGGGTAATCATCGAAAGAAAACGGCTTGTCGGGGTCATATTTGCCCTTTGCCGCCGCCCTTGCTATTTCGGCGGTCGCCTTGTCAAACAAAGCATCAACGGCTTGCGTGTATTGCTCCGTTTGCCTGTAATGTGCGGCATCGAATGTCTGCACCGAAAATCGCTTTACTTTCTGCCTTTTAGCCATTGCCCCTTAATTTGAAGTGTTCGCATTGAGGGTCTGACAAGAACTTGCTATATTTCCCCTCTTTGTGGAAAGGGCATTTGCACATGAACAATTCACCTTTCCAATTCTTTTCGTGCCAATCACATGAATGCGCACAATCCCGGCATTGATGTTTTGGCGTTTCAATGACTTTCCTTTTCATCACGCATCCATTTCAAGTTGTGGTTCGCCGATTATGAATGAATTTTCGGTTGTCGCTTGGTCTTTCAACTTCTGCATGGTCAATTCGACATTGCTTGAAAGTCCGGCTTTCTCGACCGATTCTTCTTGCGAAATGACGGGCTTGTTGCCATTAGCCGTAAGCCAATAGTTCAATTCGTCAATCTCACTTGTAAGCATATACGGCACAATTTCGGGTTCAATGGCAATTGTTTCGCAATCCGCTTCCAATGCGTTGTTCATCTTGCCGATATAGGCAAGAATGACATTCACACGCCGTTGCAAATAATCATCGAAGATTTCCCGTTTGTCTTGCACTTTAAGATGGGCATCCATGAAAAGCAATTTCAAGGCAATGCCACTTATTGCGCCAAGCCCCTTGACCGAATCAAACGAAATATCCGGCGTTTGGGTGATTGTATAAATCATCTTCAAAAGGGTTTCAATCTCCAACTTGACGGCTTCCGGGGCTGACTGCCAAGACACATATTGCATGGTTGCACCATCTTCACCCTCAATGACTGCACCGCTTTCGCCTTTCTTTGCCCATCCTTTGATTATGCCCGTTGTGAATATCTTGGGGCTTGCGTGATAGTCGTTTGTATCGGCAAAGTTTGACAACAAGGTTTCCAAACGGTCAATCAGTTTATCCACATCTTCCGTTTCAAACTTGGGTTGGTGTCCGTAAATCACGGGGATTTTGCCTATCGTGATAGGCTTTGGATAGCCCGGTGCGGCTTCATAGCCATTTTCCCCATTAATCCACAACCAATGTTCTTTGTCTGTGAATGTTTCAAAATAATCAACGGCATTTTCCCCGGCATCCTTTCGGCTGAATGACCGTGAAAAGGCTACCATGTCGCCCGTTTCGTCAAAATAGGGGTAAAGGGTATCACCATAAGCGGGCGAAAACAAGGCACAACGCAACTTGTGTTTCGACTTGAAGCCATATTTGGAATTGGGCTTATCGACCGTGTACCAATACTCCGCACATTCCTTGTAACCGAAAATGGAACGACCGATTTTGCGGTTCAATGAATTGCATTTCACATCGTACAATATGCGGTTCAAGGCAAAGACAATCGCCGCTTCGTTGTCATTGGTCGGGGTTGCATTGTAGTTGATGGGATTGCCGAAACAGAAAGACACGGCACGGTTGATTATCAACCTTTGAATGGCAAGGGCGATTCTTGCAACCTTTTCCGTTCTGTAATTGGTACTTTCGCCATCCACCGTGATAATCTTTTGCGCCGATTCCGCTTCATCGTCGGCATCAATCTTCACCCGTTTATCCTTGCGAATAACCGGGTCGTTAATATCATGCAACTTGGGGTCAAGTGCCTTTTCTGCACTCTCCACATCAGGTTGTGGAATGAAACGGCAAGACTTCAATTCCGAAATCACATCATTTGCCGTTGCTTTCTTGAAAATTTCGTCAATTGGCATATCGTTATTGTTTTATAGTGAAACACTTTAATATCCAAAAAGCCCCGCCACATCCGATTTGCGGTGGTTTGCTCTTTTTTCGATTGTTCCCGTTAATGCGTCCGGGGCATCATCATGTTCATTTTGCCCGGCTTTCAAATAGCCGCATATCGCCTTGGCAAATTCAGGGAATAGGGTTTTCCAGCCTTGCGGCATGAATGTAAGGTTCTGCACCATTGCCGAATGTTGGTATATCCTCGTATCTTTGTTTTCGGTTTGGTGAAATGCCGTGAATGTCGTTTTAGCATTGCCCATAAGTCGGCATTGCTTTTCAACATTGTTCTTGAAAAGGCGACCGCCGTTGTTCGCTTCGACAATGCACAAGGCAACGCCATGTTTGGTCAGCATCTTTGCAAGTGCGGGTTCTGTGTACTCAACCGGGCGTGTCGTGTAAAGCACATCCACAACATAATTGGCAACATCCGTTTCATCATAGACAATGGCGCACAAATAATCTGCGCCCGTGTCCGCCGTATCGACATAACATTTCCGCTTGACGTACTTTGTCGCCGGGCGAATGGTGTATTCAACAAAGCCGCTTTCGTACATAAGTCCGGCACGGGGTTGGGGGTCTTGTTGATAAAGGGATTCAAACACTTGGGGATTGCGTTTGCGTATCGCTTGCAGCTTCTTTAAGCTGTGTCTTTCTTCCCAAAGTGCTTCACCCTCTTTCCGGGGGTCATACTCTGTCGGCTTGCCCTCTTTGATAGCCTTGTAAACGACAACAACCCACCCATCGGGATTGTCTTTGGGGTCATATACGCCTTGTTGCCGCAACAACGTACCCGCCAAATCATCTTCATGCCATCGTGTAAAGACAATCAATTGTTGGGATTCATTGTGAAGTCGGGTTTCCGCCACCGTATCGTACCAATCCGACACACTTTCACGGACAATGGGCGACCATGCCGTCTTTGCATCCTTGTAAATATCATCCATGATAAGAATATCAACGGGTTCACCCGTCAAAGCACCACCGACACCAACCGTCTTGAAGCTGCCCCGGTGTCCTACAATCTCGCATTCATCCGCATTGCGCAACCAAGACCCGGCAATCGTGGTCACATTGGCGGCATTAAGGTTGGTTTCCGGGAATATATCGTGATATTCGGGGGTGTCGATTATCCTTTGGATTTCACGATTGAACTTTCTTGCTTTGGGGGCGTTGTAGGACACAATCGCCAACCGCTTTTCAGGGTCATTGCCCAAAAGGAAAGCGGGCAAACGCCTTGTTGAACCCTCGGATTTACCATGCTGGGGCGGCATGAACACCATCAATTTGCGGATTTTGCCTTGCGCAAAGTCTGTCAGAACCTTGTAATATCGGCGGTGAAAGTCCGCCGGGCGGAATGTGGGCATGGTGGCAAGGGTAAAACGCAACAAATCGGAACGGCTTTCACGAATAAGCCGTTCTTTCAATGCCTTACAATACCGTATCTTGTCAGCCCTTTGCGCCATTATTCTAACTTCCTTTGCAATTCCGCAATTTCATTATCCAATTCTTCATCCGACTTGCCCGCAAACAAATCCTTTCCGTCTTTGCCTGTAACCTCGGTTGTCTGTCTGTTTCTCCAATGTTCCGGGTCGCCATTCGTCAAGGTGAATATGATTGCCGCCGTGTCTGCCTGAATGTGCTTCTTGGTGGTCGTTTGTTCCTTGATTATCGGCTTTGGATTGCCCTTTTCGTCTTTCACCTTGCTTGGAATGGTGACAACCTTTGTTTCGGTCACATCGTAACCCTGTATCTTCTTCAACAATGATTTCTTTGCTTCTTGAACAAAGAATTGCATCCTTTCATCCTTTGCTTGCTCGATTGCATCGGCAAAGTCGGGGTAATCATCCATCCATTGATGGTAAGTTTTCGGGGTGATACCCACTTGGCGGCATATTTCGGCAATGGTGAATGTGTCCGACTTGACAAGTCCGACAATCTTTTCAACTATTTTCTTACCGTATTTCGCCATGTTACGCCTTTTTTAGTCCATTTTTGTCACTTTCATTACTTTATTCTTTCAATTCACACTTAAAGCCCCTTTCTTGTAACTCATTGAATAACAAAGACAACTTGGTTACATCGCCGCATTCAACAATCAACCTTGTATCAATCACCTTTTTGCCGGGGCTTTCTTCTTCATTCTCGTTTTCGTCTTGGGCATCCATAGCAACGCCCCAATCTTCCGGGTCAAAATCGAACTTTTCCGCTTCCTGCATTATCAAGTCCGTGTCAAAAGAAAGGTTCGCTTTGCTTGTGGCGTTGTCCGCAAGGGCAAGTTCACGCCCCTTTGCCGAATCAAGGTCAATATCTTTTCGCTTGACCGCCACAAGTGAATTGCCGTCAGTTTCAACAATGATAACATTGTCAAAGCCAATGTCGGCGGCTTTTTCGGCTGTCTTGTTCCCGGCGATAATGCGGTTGTTCTTGTCGATAAGGATTGACCGACCAAGCCCAAATTCCCGTAAGGATTTATCCATCAGGTGTTCGCCAAACTCCGTTCCCTTGTTGAAATTCTTATTGTCCGGGATAAGGGTTTCAATACTCGCTTCGATTATTTTAGTAGCCATGACAACACGGAATGGATATTGAACAATACACAAACAATCAAGGCTACCAAAGCCCCGCAAAGCGCACCAATCATGGTGAAGATAAAGTCCATCAATTCAACCGTGCCGTGACCTTTGGAATCCCACCATTCTTTGATTGCTCCGGCAAGGCTTCCGGCTACAAAACCGACCAAAGCCCCAAACAAGACACCTACAACAAGCGCAATGACAAAGCCGACATAAAAATGTTTCCGTTTATCGGGTTGTTTGGCGGCTTCTGCAAGGTTTTCCCATGTTTGAATGATACTTTCCTTTGCCTTTCCCCAAAAAGCCAAAATGCGGGCTTTTAACGGGGCTTTTCCAAAGACCATTTCACCCGAAACAAAGACGGGCGGTTGTGTTTTCCCCGAAAGGACACCAAGCCACACTTTACCGCCGAATAAAATGTTCATTCGTTCCTTGAAAGTCGGCTTCCAACAAGAAACACATTGTTTGCCGTCATTCCACACGTGCAATGATGAACATTCATTGTCTGACATGGTGGACGGCTTTTGCAATACCTTTGTGGATTGCGGAAAATCAATTGGTTTCATCTGCTTTTGAATTTAGTTTGCAATGCAATTGCAAAATTAAAGGGTGTGTTACTATAACACACCCTTTTGCAAAAAAAGTTAAGCATAAGTTATCCAACTTTTACCTTGATAGGCAAGCCCGAAAACACCCATGCAAGCAAAGCCGCATCACGCCCATCTTGGTTGGTGCGCCCGGTCAAACCCGTAAATGAAGCCAATTCTTCTTGGGTAATCTTTCGGTCTTTGCCTTTCCAACACTTGACCAACGGGGCGTGTTCCAAGACGTTGATTCCGTAATGCTTGCACATTTCGATAATCTTGCGCCCTGTTTCATGGTTTGCCCCGACATCCTTTGCGATTTTTTCCGCCCGGTGTCCTTGCGCTTCATGGAAATTGCTTTTCCTGACCATCCATCCGGCTTCAACAACGACAATCAATGTTTCGCCTTTGTCAATGCCTGTCTTTTTGCAGAATTGCAAGTAATCCATCAATTGCGGAAAAGCCAAGTTCGACACTTCCAATTGCCGTGTTGTCGGTTTGAGGAACGCCACGCCCGATTTTCCTTTGTCGGGGTCAATGGCAATGATGTTATCATATTTACACCTCATATCACACGCAATTAAAATGGCAAATCATCTTCCATATTGTCGGATGCTTGCGGTTGGGCTTGTGCTGCCTGTGTCGTTGCTCCTGTCGGTTGGCTTTCACCTTTCAGACCGCACAAGGTAACTTCATTCGCATTGACATTGGCGGCGATTTGCGTGTTGCCGTGCTTATCTTGATAGGTTTTCAAGGACAAACGCCCTCGGACAAACACTTTGCACCCCTTTTTCAAGTATTGGGTAAGACCGCCGCCGTCACCATACCACAAGACGGACACCCAAACCGTTGATTCCGTTACGACACCTTGGGCATCCTTTTTCCTTTCAGAATGCGCCACGTTGAATGATACATATTTCCTGCCGCCAAATTCCTTGATTTCGGCATCATTCCCGATATTGCCAATTACTTCACATTGAAACATACGCTTTTGAATTAGAGTTATACAAATACTTTCCTTTTGTTATGCAAGTGCATTGCTTTTGCATTGTTAATATCGCTTGTTGTGCCGGATTGGGCGGTTTTCATTATACCGCATCTTTTGGGCAATGTGCCAATCCAAGTCAATATCCAAAGACTTTGCCCATTCCCGGATATAGAAAATGCCGAATTGAATGCGCTTTTCAATGCCTATCACATCACGGGATAAGCCCTTGCACAATGCAAAAGCATTTTCCGTGAAGCTGAATTTTGCAAACGCCCTGTAATATCGGCAAGGATTCATCTTGGCAAAGTCGATACCCAAAGCCCCGGCAAGGTCGAAAAGGCGAATGGCTGTGTCTGCAAACTCATCTTCAACGGTGTTCTTTACGTGCGATTCAAACACATCATCGAACATTTCCCCCTTTTCCATGTCTTGCCGCATCAGCAATTTAGCACCGACCCCGGCTTTGTCATTCTTGCGGTCGGCTTCTACCATTTCGGCAATTTCCGTTATAACAAGCATCAAACAATGTTCGTTGCTCTGTTTCTTATCCCAAAACCCATGTTTTACGGCGTTGGAATGCGCTCTTTCTGTCATTTCGTTGTAGTTCATCTTTCCAAACTTTATTTTGTTAATAAATTACCCGGTCAAAACAATTTTGGCGTAATGCAAGATAAAACTTGCTCTTTCGCCGCTTTGTAAAAGTCTTTTTTGATTTCAAATCCATATCCTTTTCTTTGTAAGTTTGCCGCTGCCAATAATGTTGTTCCACTTCCGGCGCAAGGGTCAATGACCACATCGCCGGGGTCTGTGAATATCCGAATAAGGCGTTCAAGCAAAGGAACGGGCTTTTGTGTCGGATGCACTTTGGGTGTTTCGCTATCCCTTATCCAATCAAAGCAATTAAAAATCATCCTGCCATCATTGTTGAACTTGGGCAACTTATCCCGGTACAACAATATCCCATATTCACAATTGCCAACGACTTTCATATTCGCTTTCAACACTTGTGCGGAAAAGTTCTTTCGGAAAACAAGGTTGATGTAATGGTTAAAACCATATCGTTTGCCAAGTTCTATGTATTTGAATTGTTGTTCAAACTCGCAAAACACAATCATGCAAGGGGATTTCCTCGGTTGTTTAGGCTCTTTTATAAGCATCTGCGAACAAAAGTGCATAAATTCAGCCGGGCGAAAATCCTTGTCCGTATCGAAAAACTCCTTACCAGCCTTTTCCGATTCTCCGTTTTTGTTATCCCCATCGACATACCATGCCGGATTACTTGCATAAGCATTGACCCCCAAATTATAAGGCGGGTCGGCAATGATTAATTGCGCTTTCGGGATTCCATAAACTTTGAAGTTTTGGAAATGGTCATTGAATAATTCTATATTCTTCATCGTCTGTCGGTTACAATATCAAACACCGCCTTTGTCAAGTTTATGTCATATAAGGCATTGTGCAATGATTCACTTTCGACATCAACGCCAAGCGTTTTGGCGACCGTGGATAACTTGAAATTCTCCATGTCGGGGCGGCGGGTCGCAAGGTATGCGGATGCAAGCACCATCACATCAATTGTGTTCGACCAAAACCAAGAACCAAAGTATTGGTCGCCGTTCTGCAAGAAGAATCCACGCAAAAATTGATTGTCGAAAGCCGCATTGTTATAACCGACCAAGAAAAACTTGTCTTTCTTGTTGTACTTATCGACATACTTTTCAAGCATCGCAACAAATTCGGAATATACTTGTCGCATTGGTGGGTATGCCAACACTTGTTCACGTGTTACCCCTGCAACTTTCAAGGCTTCATCTTCGATTATCGCCTTTGGGTTTGGTTGAACGTGAAAGTCGAATTGTTCTTTGGAAACACCATCAATCACGATTTCACCCGATATTTGATGGATTCCATTCTTGCCGGGATTTACCCCGGTCGTTTCAAGGTCAAAAAATAATAGTTTCATTTTAGTATGTGTTATTTATTAAACAAATCCAATTGTTGTTTCTCTGACTTGATTTGAATTACTCGCTTAATCTCATTGTCGATTTCAGCTTCAAGCCTTTTGGACTTCTCCAATGCCGACTTTGTGCGATATTTGAAATACTCCTTTTGAGCATCACGCATATCCTTTACTTTGTAAAAGAATTGTTCGGGATTCATGTTGTCTTGTTTTATAGTAATACACAAATTCTTAAATTTTCGATAACCATTGTTCCCATATCCGGCTTGCCACTTGCGCCATCATTACGGGCGGCACGGACATACCGCACACATAATGGGGTGACTGACCACCAAAATTGTAGTCTTGCGGAAAGGATGAAATGCAACACACTTCACTTTTGGCAAGAAACTTTGGTTGCACAAAATGAATCAAGCACGATTCCTTGCTTGCAAGTGTCGGGCATATTCTGTCCGGGTACGCATAAGCCTGATTGAAATTCGACCCTTTGCCAAACAATCTTTCGTTTGCATCGCCTTGGTTTGTGTCACCATCTTGTCGATTATCCCACAATAGACGCATCACCCTTGAATTGATTTCACGCCCTGAATAGTCGGCAACTTCACCAAACATTATCGGCGTTTCGTTGAAGTCAAGGTCTAATTTCGGCACTTCATTGAAAAGGTCTTGCATCACCAAGAATGGGGCGGCAAGGTCTTTCCGTAAACAGACAAAGAAAACCCGTTCACGTCTTTGCGGAACACCCATCTTTTGTGCATCAAGCAACCAATGTTGGCAATAATACCCGGCATCCTCGAAGCCCTCATATATCCGCCTTACATAATCCTTGGCTTCACCAAGCAACAACCCCTTGACATTTTCAGCGACAACAACTTTGGGTTGCAGCTTCTTTGCAAGGTCTATGAAGTCGAAAAACAAGGTATCTAACACTTGCGCCGCTTGACCCTCTCGAAAATGCTTCATTTTGCCCCATGCTTCTTCACGGCTTCCGGCAACTGAAAACGTGGAACAAGGCGGCGACCCGTCCAGCACGTCAAGATTGTACAATTCGGACGGCAAATCCGTTCTATCCTTGAATGTCTGTATCGGTTCAAGGAAAGGGAACTTGGGGTTGTGGTTCTGACAATATGCGTACATCATGCGGTGGTCTATCTCATTGCACCCGATTACATCGAACCCGGCAAGTTTGTAACCCATAGAACTGCCCCCCCCACAAGCAAAACATGAAAAGACCGCCCCTTTGTCTTTGGTGAAGTGGGCATCTTTCAAAGTCCAACGATAATCGAATTTATGCGGTTTCATTTGTTTTATTCAATATATTATTTACCCTTGTCGCCATATCCCGGAATTGCGGATTGTACTTGAAATCATCATCATACTTCCGCAATAAATGAAGCATCGAAGAATGGTCACGGCGAACATACTTGGCTATCTGTGTCAGCTTCATTTTTCGCTTGCGGCAATGATACACGAATATCATCCGGGCAAACACCCCGTCACGCTTGCGCGACTTGGTGATATATTGATTGAAACGTAACCCCGTCACTTCATGGATTGCATTTTGTATGCGCAAGATTGCCTTGTATTCATCATTTAGAATGATTATGTTTGATTCAAACAATACATCCTTGCCCGTGCGGTTGGCAAAATCAAATTCTATTGAAGCCCCGGTTGAAGTAGTCCAATTATCCATCATGTAGATTGCATCACACGAATGCAGCATTTCAATATCCTTGCATAAATGCCTTATCCATTCTTCATGGGTCGCAAGACCATTCTTTAACGGGTTTATCACTTCAAAGCCAAGTTCCGTCAATAAGGCTTCCGCATCTTCAAACCTTTGTTCGGCTTCCTTGTAAGGCAAGCCGCTTATCTTTCCTGAAATGTATATCCTCATGGCTGCAAATTCTTTTGATGGTTATGCAAAAACTTATTCACGAAATACACTTGACCCTTGCCCGTTACCTTGGTCGTGTTGGATATAAGAGTGTCGCCGTTTGGCTTCTGAATGGTTGTTTTCTTTATCTCGAACAAGCCCATTTCTATTGCCTTTTGGGTCGGTTGATTATACCTTTCACCATATTGGCACAAATAACCGTTGTCACGCATCCATTGGAAAAGCCGCTTTTCGCCCGTCTGAACACCGTTTTGGCATATTATCTTGGCAAGTTCACCGATAAGCACGGATTGTTTGGCGGTTTCAACCGCTTGTGAGAATAGGACACGGGGTGCATCGGCTTCAATCTGCTTTTGTTGCCGCTCGATTTGTTCCGCCTGTGTCGCTGCAAGGCGTAATGCTTCCGCAAATGATTGGGGTATCGCCGGGGCGGTGGGTTGTGTCACTTGCCGCACGACTTTTTCCATCGCATTGAATTGCTCAATGAATGCAACCTTGAATTGCATTGCTTTTGCACCCGTCAAGCCCATTGCAAGCAAGGAAAATCCGTCACGGTTCATTATGAACATCGGTCGTGATTTGCCTTGTGCATCACAATAACTTGATTCTGCAAACCATCGGCGGTGGGCTGAATTTTCAGCCGACCCCAAGATGTTTCTTATTGCTTGCATAATGTTCTTATGCTGTTTGCCGAACACCTGTGCGACTTTCAAAGAATCGGTCACGGGTGTACCTTTTTCGGTTTTATAGACCGCATCTTGTTGAATGATAATACCGTCCATTGTTATATCGTTTATTAGTTATTTATTCCGCATCATCATCAAAATAATCTTGGTTTTCATCCAAGAAAGCATCCAACGCATCATTGCAATATAAACCCTCGCAAATACTATCGCATAGATGGTCGATTTTGCCTTGTTTCCACGGGCAATAATCACATAAATCATCGCCCAATGTCTGTTTCAATTCTTCATTTGTCATTTGCTTCAAGTTCTATCTTTGCAATTGCTTTGAGTTCTTGAAGCCGCTTTTTCAACACTTCCACTTGTTCATCCATTACCTGAATGGCAATTTCAGGCGATATGTTGAAAATGCGCATTGATGAACATATACCATCGGGAACGCCCAATTGCATACCCTTTCCATATTTGCCGAAACTTGATTCATTTTCAGCAATGGGGCGTTGGTCTTTTTCCGCACGTTCACGCGCCTTTTTGACTTCCTCGCACATTTCGGACTTGATTTTTCCGATTTCTTCAATCTGTTGGTGGCAATTGTAAATTTGCCTTGCTGTTTCTTTTGTTATCATAGTTGTTAAATTTTACGTCTGTCTTTTCCTTTGATTTCAAAATAGTTGCACATTTCCCGAAGTCGGCTTGCCACACGGTCGCCATACCTGTTGGATAATGCTTCACCGTTGATTTTAAGATTTGAAGTGATAAGGGTTAATTCATCGGTCTTGTCACCTCTGTATTCAAGCACATTCCGCATCACATCAAGGCGATTGCCCATGTACATTGATTCTTGCGGCTCGCTACCTAAATCCTGAACACCAAGAATGCCTTGTGTCTTGAACCGTTGGATGTTCCCATCTTCAATGAACCTGTCGCAAATTTCATCCGCTCGAAAGGTTGCCCACCACAAAGAGCGTGTCGTGCTGTCTTTCTCCATTGACACCCGGAAACCCCATGCAGCACTATATGCAAGCATGATTTCAAGACACCAAGATTTGCCCGAACCTGTATTTCCCGCAATGTAAATTCCACGTTTCAAATTCCCCGGAACAATCTGCCTTGTTTCCGGGTCAAGGCATCGCATTGACGTGTCGCAATGACACCATTTGATGAAGTTTTCGTAAGTGAAGCGGTTTTCATCGTCAATCACAAACTTTGCGTTTCGGCTTTTTCCTATTGCTTCAACAATCTTCAATGCTTCTTCAACGTCATATTGCAAGTATTGGTAACGGGTAATGCCGACAAACAACCCACGTTGCTTCACGGCTTCCATAATTCGCCCGATACTTGGCATCTGCACTTTCACGGTCTTTTGATTGCCGTCCTTGTCTGTTATGGTGTCTTTTATATCCATTCGTCATTGCATTTTTTTGTTACACTTGCTTTTCTTGCCGGGCGTATATTGTCACGTTTCGACCATGTGACAACCGCCATCCGCCAATCTTTCATCTTGTTTTTGCCGACCATCCAACCTTTGCTTTCGTAAAACGCAATGAATGCTTCCGCATCAACTGAATATCCTTTTTCTTGAATGTAGGATTGCACTTCTTCCAAAGTAGGGGGGCAAAACCGTTTGACGGTTTTTGCTTTTTCCCTTTCTATATCATTAGAATCTTTACTTTCCTTTTCTTTCCTTTTCTTTTCTTTGGATATATCTTGCATTGCATTTGCATTCGTTTTGCATTGCTCTTGTTGGGCTTGCATTGATTGCCAACGCTTTATCGCCGCAAGTTTTCTTGATTCCGAAATGGTCTTGCGTTTTTCAAGACGTGCATTTACCGAATTTGACCAAAACTTTTCCCCGTCATTTTGGAATAATCCAAAGTCTTGCACAACACTTTCTACAACCGTGCTTTCCACGTGCAATGCAAATGCAATACTTTTGCATGATTTCAGGGGCAAGAAGCCGTCTTGTTCATATAGTTGTTCAACAATGCACCAAAACACACCAATTCCGGTTGCGCCGTGTTCAATCAACACGTCTTGCAATTTTGGGTCGTTCCGGGCATTGTAATCGTGTTGGAAATAATACACTTCTTTCATCGCTTGACGTGTTTTTGTGATTCACCGATACCGAACAACGCAAAGTCATATTTACACGGGTCTTGGGGGTCGAAAGCCGCCAAATTCCGGGTCAGTTCCTCAACGGTCTTACGGTCGTTGCCTTGGCGTGTAATCAAGCCCAATTCACGCCCCACACGGGCGACATGAACATCAAGGGGCATCATCAATTGACTTGGCTTCAAGTTATGCCAAACACCCAAATCAACAATCCCATCTTGACGGCATAACCAACGCAACATAAGATTCAGTCTTTTGCAAGGTGAACCGCCCTTGTGCCTGTTTGGTGTCGGGTCAGATATATGCTTTGAGTATTCACCGCCATTCGCTTGTGCGAACAATTCACGCAATCTTGAAAAACCATCCCAAACGGTTAAGTCACCTTGTCCGAAAGCGATTGCCAAAGTGTTGCTTGTCAGATACACAAATTGCAAGCCCCGACACATATACGCCAAATCACGACCAAAGAATGTGCGGTGAATGTTGCATTTCGGGTCTATGTGTTGCCATCTTCCGTGCATCACAAAATTATAGGGCTTGCCATCCATAATGTCAAACAACATCTTTCGGCAACCGTTCATTATCTGTTTTCTATTGCCCCAAGCAATTGTCGAAGCAAGGAAAGCGGCAATTTCAATATCTTGTTTGGATTTACCCAAGAAACAACGTGGAAATGCCACCGGGTCATTCTCCATGAATGCCGTTGTGTTATACCTTGCCACAAGGGATTCCAATGTTATTTTCAAATCATTCATTGTTGCGATATTGAAGCCCCCGACCCGACAAGCAAGCCGGGGGCATTTTGTTAAACTTCAATGATTGCGATTTCCGGCGCAATCTCCTTTATTTGCTCCAATTGTTCATCTATCACCTTGTCACGCAAATCTTCAAGCGTTGCTTGTGCGCCCGGTGACAACAACACAAAAGCGACTTCACGCCCGTTCACCTGTGCGAATGTTTCCACCTCTATTGTTTCGGGCTGCATACCCTTGAAAATTGGCATTTGGATGGTGAATGATTCCGGCAAGTTGGAATTGACCACTTGGGCGAAATTGTCCGTGCGGTTGCCGTTTTCCTTGACCGCCCTTTCAATCTTGTTGTTCACATCGGCGGTGAAATTCATCAGGCTTGAAACCAGCTTCATGTTTTCGTTGCGGTCGGCAAAGAATGCCCGGTTCATCTTGATAAACAAGCCAAGTTCCGTGGGTGTCCAGACTTTGCCGCCGTTAATGCCAAATTCAATGAACTTGGGGTTGTAACTCAATTTGCCCGTTATTTCACCACGCTTGTATTCATCCGCTTCATTCGTTATCAAGGTGATTTCGATTGATTCACGGTTTACAAGCACAAGGCAATCTTTTTGTTCAAATTGCCCGGTGTTAATTCTCTTTTTGAGGTATTCAACGACCGCCCCGATAACACCTTTCAAGTTAGTTTTGACGGGTGCTTTGGGTTCAAGTTCTTTCGCTGCTGCACCCTCACGAATGACAAGTTCCGCTTTGCTCATTCCGGGCGCAAGATTGATTTGCAATTTTTCATTATCCATGATTCAAAATTTAGTTGTTAATTGTCCGTTCCTGTTTTGGGGTTAAGATTGCGCACCACGCCAAAAATGGTGGGTTGCAGTTCGTCAGCGGTCGCCGGGCGGCTCTCAATCAACTTGCCGTCTTTGTTGTAGTACCCGGTTTCCTTTGTTTCTTGGTCGGTGAACCTGTAACACATTTCGGTTACATATTCCGCCTTTGCCTTGATATTTTTAAGTAACTGCTTACATTCTTCCCTCAATGGTTTTAACTGACCTTTGAAAGTTTCCATTGCGACTTTCTTTTCATCTTCGATTTTGTCTATTTCAATCGAAAGATTAGTATGCCTTTCTTTATGCCCTTGCAATTCTTCCGGGCTGTATGGCTTCATATACCCTTTTTGCTCGCAAGCATCGCAATTGTCTTTCAAGAATGCTTCACGTTGAATCGGGTTCTTGTATTCCTGCCCAAGTTCCTTTTCCATATCCAATTTGTTTTACTATGAAACACATTTTATTTGAAAAGGAACACTTCGTTGTACAAGTCGGCAAACATTTCACCGAATTGCCGTGCCCGATTTGCGGTCTTAAAGCAAAGCCGAGAACCGATACGCGCACTCGTATCCGTAGCCGCGCAATACGTATTCGCATACACGAACCCCGCAGCATCCTTGTCATAGACAAACCAAGGGAAATACTTGTATTGGTTTTCATTGCTGAAATCCGGCACGAAATCATCCGCTTTGTTCCATGCTTCCGCAATAGTGAACAACTTGTTCAATGCGGCAAGGGCTTTGAGGTGTCGGGGGTTCATTTCATCAACCAAATGGGCAACACCGTTCAAGTCCAAAGAATTGTTTGATTGCAGCTTCTTTGTAACGGCAAAGTCCGCATTGGGCTTGCCGCCAAGATACTTCCGGGCTTCCTCGTAGTTGGTCACACATTCGTTGATTTCCTTTTCCTCGATTTCGTCAAGGGTGAAATCAAACGGGGTCAAATACCCCTCATCGTCTGAATCCAAATCATCGTTATTGTCCGTAATGTAACCATCCATCACATCAACGGCTTCAATCTTTGAATCAAACTTTCCAATGGCTTTTTCAATGCCTTTTTGTCTTAAAAGAAACTTCTTCATGTTCTGAAAATTAAAATGGTGATTTGTTGAAATTTGAAATTGTCATTCCGCTTTCGGCAATGTGGGTGGTCTTGCCCGTTGCTTCTTCGATTCCTTGCTTGAACTCCTTTGTGTTTGAATTGCCATCCGAAAGATGTATCAAGACAATATGGTTCACGCCTGACAAGTCGTTTGCAAGCAATGTTTCCCGGCAAGTGTCAAAGCTGCAATGGCTTTTCATTGTTCTTGCACGTAACGCCATCGGCAACTTGCCCGCTTCAACATTGGCATCCAATATGTCTTGACGGTAATTGCATTCAATCAAGATGTTGTTCAATCCCTGAAAGGTGTAATGCAAGTAATATGTATCAGTTGCGAACAAGACCATGCCGCATTCCTTATGGTAAATCAAAAATCCGAAAGGCTCTTTGGCATCATGTTGGGTTGCGAATGGTTGCACCTTGAAATTACCTATTTCATAGACTTGCAATTCATCCATGACACGGGCAAGCCGTGTTTCCGGCAAATGCAAAGCGTCTTTTGTGCCTTGTGACATATAGCACGGGATTTGCGCTTCAAGGCACTTTCCGGCGTGTTTGGCATGGTCGCCATGCTCATGCGATATAATCACACCAGCAATGCGGGAAATGTCAAAATTGACCGCCTTTTGCACGTCCTTGAAAGGAATGCCGCATTCTATCATCAAGCAATCATTGCCGTTGTCAAGCAAGTAGCAATTGCCCTTTGAACTCGAACCCAAAATCTTCAATTCCATAGCCTTTCGGATTTTGATTGTTTGTTAGAAACCGGGTTGGGGTTGTGGTGTCGGTGATTGCGCCACATCCTCTTTTGCGGGCGTGGGCTTTACATCTTCAACATTCTTGATTTCGCCCGTTTCCGGGTCAATTGTTGTCGCCGTGGTCTTGTCGTTACCTTGCGCCAAATCCACACCGATTTGCACTTTGTTGGCGTTGTCGTGCTTTTCGGCTTCAACTTCCGCCCCGACTTCTTGATAATCCACATCCATTATGTCTTGGTATTCCTCAACGGTACGCATCCCCATTGACAATTCAGGTGCGTAAGCACTTGTCCAAAATGAAGCCGCACGATACATAAGCATTTGTTTGGTCATGGTCTGCCACTTTGAACCGTTCTTGGTAAACCATCCCTCTTGAATGGCAAGGCGGATAGATACGGGCGAACTTTCCAAGACTTCTTCCGAACCCTTTGCACTTGTATATGCGACACACTCAATATCCATCATCTTGCGCCCGTCAAACTGCTTGTTTACGGCTTCATTCTTGTAATAGCCACGCCCGTTCTGACCATTCACCCATGTTTTTGTGTACTCGACATAATCAACCATGCCAAGCATACCTTTTTCGGTGAAGCGGTACTTCAAGGGCTTGAAGCGTCCGCAAGTGTTCACGGTGGCGACAAGGAATTTTGACGACCAAGACGGCTTGCCATAAATCGGCACCATATTTTGCATAACCATCAATGGGCTTGCGCCGATACGTTGGGCAATCTCAATGGCAATCATGCAATTTGCCATCGCCTTTTCGATTGGGTTCTTCTCCGTTACTTTGTACATATCCGGCACAAGTTCCGAACTTGCGAATAACTTGCAAACACGCTGCATGGTGTCGAATTGCACCGGGTCAAAGAAGTTGAACCCGACTTGCACGGGGGCGGCAACCGTCAATACTTGCCCCTGCTTTTCTGTTTTCTGAATTTCGTTCATATCCGTTCAAATTACTTGTTAATGAATAGTGTTAGATACCCCCCCCCGATTTTTTCAATAATTTCTTTCAATGCGGCTTCTTTTACTCCTGCCATAATAAGTTCTTTGCCGTTTTCCTGTAAGGCTAATGCGGCGATTGATTCAACGACTTTCCCACCGTTACCCATGACCGCCACGATTTGTTTTGTTCCATCCTCACTTTCCACGGATTCGGATGCAAGGATTACAAGACCACGTTTAACACCGTCTTTTTCATTTGTCATTACTGACATCATACGTGCGAATGCTTCCACCTGTGAAATAAATTCGCCTTTCTCAATTTTCTTTTCCATTGTTGCGTTGTTATTGAATTGTTAAAAAATTGTCCTTGTTTACAACAAGGTTGATAATCTGACTTTCAGTTTCGATAATGTCATTGACCGATTCACGGTTATCAATGAATATCGGTGCGCACACGCCATAAAAGCGGCATAATGTGTTGATTATGTCAAGCCCGGCATTCATTTGTCCTGCCGTGTTCGCACTTGGGTATGGAACGCCATTGACCAAAGGAATGCACGTTTCAACGGGGTTGTTGTCAATGGTGAAGTCAAACAAGCGGAAAGACACATATTTGAACATCCCGTTTATCCGGCTTTCGCATTCATCAATCTTGGTCTTTGTGAATTGCTCAACCGTGTATTCCTGCTTTTCGACATCGGCGATTTGTTGGGCAAGGTCTTTGCCTTTCTTTTCAAGGCTTGCGATTTCATCTTCATAACGCTTGATTGCATCACGGTTGGCAAGCCTTTTATTGAGGTCGTCACGGGTCTTGTTCAACTCCGACTTCCTTTCCTGTGCCTTGCTCGTGTCGGCGGAACTTGCCTTTTCGGTGCTTATGGTCGCTTCAATCTCTTTGATTTTTGCTTGCTTTTCAACCCATTCCGGGATTGATTCAGGCACAACGGCGGCGGCATCAACAAGCGGCAAAGCAACGAAATCGGCTTTCATCTTGCTTATTTCGCCATTGATAGACGTGACATTGGCATTGGCATTCTCAATGTCCTTTTTCACATCGTCAATATCCTTTTCAAGTTCCTTGATTCTTTCGCCAATTCGCTTGCCCTTTGAGGTTATATCATTGCATTTGTCGGCTTGGGCTTTCGTGAAAACATCCCTTGCTTGCTCAATCATGGCGGCGGGTAATTCCTGCTTGCAATGCGGACAAGTCGTTTCACCATGATAGACCTTGCCGTTTTCTTCAAACCATTGATTGCGCAAAGTGTCTTGTTCCGACTTCAACTTTTTGACATCTTCTTCAAGCCGTTCTTGCTCTTTTCGGCTTGCCGACAATTCACGGTTGGTCGCTGCCAATTCACGTTCCTTTGCCTTGATATTGCTTTCCAATTCACGGCGGGCGGCATTGGCTTCAAATGCGGCATTTTGCGCTTCTTCCTTTGCCTTGAAAAGTAGTTGTTGGCATTCGGATTTCAAGGCGTTCACGTCCTTTTGCTTCTTTTGCTCCGCTTCATACGCCTTGCGGATTGCGGCGGTGGCATCACTAATCGCCTTGTCTATGTCCTTGATTTCATCATCAATGACTTGGATTTGAACTTCAATGGCGTTGAAATCCTCATTTTCGGGCATCATCTTATGGGTTTGGTCAATCCTTGGTTGGATTTGCGCCAATTCGTCTTTCAAACGCTTCTTTTTTGCCGAAATTTCGGCTTTGAAGTCCGAAAGTGATTTGCCGCTTATCTTGTCAAGCAAAAGGGCAAATTCGGGCTTCTTTGAAGCGATTTCGGCATCTGTGATTGTTCCGGCAAGCTGAAAAAGTTGTTCCCTTTGCAGCTTCCACGGCATATTGACAAAGAATGCCGGATTGGTTATCATCTTGAACACGGATGAATCAATGATTGCTTCAATCCTCTTGGTGTATTCACCGACATTGACCGGGGTATCATTCCACCAACATTCGGTGTGATTGCCCTTAAACACTCTTTCGACTTGCCCACGTGGTTTTACCCAATCTTCGATATAGGCACGTTTCAAGTTGATTTCCTCACCGTCCACTTCAATGACACCCGACACGCTGCATTCTACATTGTGCAATTCCTTGCCATCAACACGGGTCTTGATTTCGTAGTCTTTTCGGTCTTTGGAATCCTTGCCGAAAAGCAACCAAATGAAAGCATCGAAATGCCTTGACTTGCCCAGCCCGTTGCCGCCCGAAATGGTGGTTACGTCCGGGTTGAAATTCGTTGTCCGTTCCTTTTCACCCTTGAAATTGCAAAGGGTTAGGGATTTTAATGTTACCTGTTTCATTGTTGCGTATTATTTATTGTTATTGTATAGTTCCAAAGCAAGGTCGGCATCGACAACTATAATGCGCCCGTTCTGCATGATTGCCCGGTCTATCCGTCCGCTTGCCTTGATTCTGTTTGCCGTTGTCATACTGCAATTGAACACTTGGGCAATCCCGGCTATGCCATAGACAAACCGTTTTTCGGGTGCGGTCGGGGCTTGTGGCGTTGTTTTCTCCGTTTGGGCGGCTTCTATCAACTCCATTAGTTCACCAACCGTCAAGTCGATAATCCTTGTATTTGGGTCAATTTTTATCATACATCATCATCCATTTCAGGCAATAGCCCTTTTGATTCCCAATACTTCGCAAGCCTATATGCGACATAACCGAATATGGCGGCTATCGACTTGCTAATAAAGAAGTCCTTAAACCATGTGTCTTGGTTTATCGGCTCTGAAACCATGCAAATCAAGGCAAGGCATCCAAAGAACCCGACAATGGTAATTCTGACTTGTTTTTTAGTTTCTTCTTTCATTGTTGCGAAATTTTTAATTGTTACAATTCGACCGTTGCAAAGTCATCTTCAAATCTTCTTCTTGACCTTATCACCCTGACCGTCCGGCAAGTGTTCCTTGTGCGCACCCTTATAGCCATATTGTCAAAATTGAATAATTGCGGCAACATCAATGCGACAAGCGTTGTTGCGATTATCTTGCGTTTGAGTGGTGACAAGTCAAAGGAAATGTGGAATTTCGTGCAAAACCACCATGCGGATAACTCATTGACTTTGGAACACCCGGTTTTCTCATATATCTTCCGGGCATGGTTTTCCACCGTCCGTTCCGAAATGAAAAGGCGATTGGCAATATCTTTCTTGCTTGCGCCCCATGCGAATAATTCCGCAATTTCGGCTTCACGCTTGGTCAGGCTTTTTGCTCCCATACCTACATTCCCCAAACATCCTTAATCCCATATTCGGCAAACACGGCTTCGATTGCTTTTGCTTCCGAAACTTTGGGTTCGACCTCACCTTTCAATCTGTTTAAGAATGCCATTCGGGTATTGATGTTCAAAGCCGCCATCAATTTTGCCCGGCATTCGGAAATGTCGCCGTTCTTGACTTGCGACCATCCTTTGTTGAATGAAAATTGTTCTTTACTCATATATGTTTGAAATTAAATGTGTTCAAAACCGCAACTTTTCGGGTTTGCTTTTGGCATTCCGCAAAAAATGACGTAATTTTGCTATTTGCAAACGCTCCTTAATGCTTTACCTTTGCATTGTGGAACTTTACACCTGCAAAGATACGGCATATTGTGTGTAAAACCAAACTTTTTCACACAAAATTGCGTGTTAATTTTGAAGTTATTTTGTAAGTTGTTGATTATGAATGATTTGAATATAAAAGAAATTCGTGAAAAATTGGGTGTGTCGCAAGAAACCCTTGCGGAAATGGTCGGCGTACACCCTCGGACCATTCAAAATTGGGAATCTGGCACGAAAATTCCAAAATCAAAACACGCAATTTTGCGTGACTTGGTATTGAAGCCGCAAAATTACGCCGGGGGTGAACAACAAAATGTCAATGGCGACAACATCAATGGCAACAACGTAACGGTTCACAAGACTGACACCGATAAATTGTTGGAAATCCTTGCAAGCAAAGAACAATCTTTGGCAAAGGCACAAGAACACATTGACAAGCTGTTGGAAATAATAGGGAATTTAACGAAAGGGCAATGATATGGAAACAATAAGAATCAAGGTCAATAACTATTACGGCAACCCATCTTATTATTCGGTCATGCCGCAAGAAATCTTTGATGCACTTGAATTGGCAAGTCTGCAAGGTGAAGAATTTGCGGTTGTTGCCAAAGAAAAATTTGATAAAATGATTGTTGATTACAAAAAGAAAATGGAAAACCTATGAAAAGGATATTTGTATGTATATGCCTTATTATGTCTTTGGTTGTTGCCAAAGGTCAAGAAAAATATGCGGGTTGTGTAATTGAACAAACAACGCCGGGTGCTAATAACATGGTTTGGGAAAATGATAGTATTAAGTTCACATTTTCCCCAACCGATTTATTTTGGTCAATCAAAATAGAGAATAAAACCAAAGCAAATGTTGAATGCGATTGGGATAAAACTTTGTTCATACGCAACAAAAAAAGTTCGGGAATTGTATTTGACAACACAATAAGAATGCAAAAAGATGCACCCAAAGGAACAAGTATCATTGCATCAGGAACGGAAATATCAAAAAGTATATTTCCATTAGAAAATTGGTGGGAAACCGGGGCTTATCCTGTTTTTAAGAAAAAAAGCATCAAGAAAGAAGGTAATATGATTATTCGGTTGATATTCCCAATCAAATATGGTGATTCAATACGTGAATATGAATTTTCGTTTATGGTTTCTGTGCCACAAAAGAAATGACTATGAAAAAAAGCATCAACCCACAAGCAATTGCAATACAACGCCGTTTCTTTGAAGCGTTGGACTTGGCTATCTCCTTGGGTAAGATAACCGGGTTGAAAGGCTTTTGTGACGACCACCAATTGAACCGCACAAAGTATTCATGTATAAAAAACAGCCTTGACAAGCCATTGGATGAAACTAATTATAAAATGATTGATTTGGATGCGCTTTCGGCTATTTGCACGGACTTTGGCGTTTCCGCCGAATGGTTGTTGCTCGGACGTGGTAAAATGCTTAAATCGGAAAAATAATGTACATCCAAAAAGGAATAAAGTTTTTGCTTCACAAACGCAAGCCGGGTGAAACGCATAATCTTGCCATTCGTATGCGTGTGACATTACGTGGGCAAAGACCACTTGATTTTCCGACCGGGCATAACATTGATTTGAAAGATTGGGATGCAAACAATCAATGCGCCTTGAAATCTGCCCCCGGTGTGGCTGACATCAACCGCACCATTGATGAATGGAAAGCAATAATGAATGAAGTGTTCGCCCGATATGAATTGCTTGAAAAGCGTGTTCCGACATTGGGCGAAATCAAAGACTTGTTCAATGATATGGTCGGGCGAAAAACCAAGACCAATGAAAGCCTTGCAGACCCGAACATGGATTTATTTCATGTGTTCGACCTGTTTACCGATATGATGGGGAAACAAAATCAATGGACGCCATCGACATTTGAAAAGTTTGCGGCAATCAAGCATCATCTTTATGACTTTGACCCGCACTTGTCATTTCCCGGAATCAATGAATCAAAGATGCAAGCCTATCTTGCATATTTGGAAAAGAAAGAATTGCGAAACACCACCATCGCCAAGAATCTTGCTTTTGTACGTTGGTTCTTGCGGTGGGCGCACAAAAAAGGGTATTACAATGGGGATGTTCAAGACACATTCAAGCCCAAATTGAAAGGCACGGACGGCAATTCAAAGGAAATAATATATTTGACACAAGACGAAATAAAAACCTTGGAAAACCATGTATTCTTGCCCACGCAAGCCGCCCTTGAAAGGGTGCGTGATATTTTCTTGTTTTGTTGCTTCACGGGTTTGCGATATTCGGATGTGGCGAAATTAAAAAGGTCAGACATCAAGGATGGATTTATTGAGGTTGTCACAAAAAAGACGGTGGACGGATTGCGCATTGAACTGAACAAGCATTCACAAGCGATTATTGACAAATACAAGGACATGAAGTTTCCACAAGATTTGGCGTTGCCTGTAATATCGAATGTGAAGATGAATGCCCATTTGAAGATTCTTGGGCAAGTATGCGGCATTGATGAACCGACACGGATTGTCTATTTTCAAGGCGGCATAAGGCACGAACAAGTCTTTCCGAAATGGGCTTTATTGACCACGCATTGCGGACGGCGTACATTTGTCGTTACCGCCTTGCAACTTGGCATTCCAAGTGAGGTCATTATGAAATGGACTGGTCACAATGATTTTTCGGCAATGAAGCCTTATGTGAAGATAGTTGATGAATTAAAGGCAAAAGCAATGTCAAGGTTTGACAATCTATAATGTACACGAATTGTCCGGCTTTTACCTCGTACACGATTATGTACACGAATTTTGGGCGATTTTCCGGCATTGTGTGGTATTCTGCAATATCATCATCTTGGGCTATGTTCTGCAACCCGTTGAAAGTGTAATGGTTTTGGTATTGTATGGTATTCTATGATATTAGGATTATTAGTGCCTGTCTCTCCGCTGAAACAAAAACGAAGGACTTCACAAAAGCCTTCAAAAACAGCATTAAAGCACCGTATATCAATAGATTACGGTGCTTTTTCTATATAGGCCCCCCAACAAGGTGAAGGCTTGTATGTAGGGTTTGGCAGTCAAAGTTCGGGGTCAGTAGAAATTTAGTGGGGATAAATTTTAGGCATCCAAATGTTATGCCGAACTTTGCGGTATGGAAAACGATT
>ERZ773138.166-NODE-166-length-83796-cov-8.131334_pt1 | contig 83796 bp, 72 predicted proteins | sample MGYA00511114_ERZ773138 | MGnify/ENA primary metagenome ERZ773138 (study PRJEB29015, sample SAMEA2737805) | human gut metagenome | biome: human gut; feature: human-associated habitat; material: faeces | place: China | collected 2012 ...
CAGCGTGATCGGCATATTCCCCAATGAAGAGTCTCTGGTAAGGACCATGGGCGCATTCCTGATTGAAGAAAGCCATCAGAGACAATCGGGCAGAGCTCTTTTCAGCCCCAAAACTTTTAAGGAGTTCATGACACCGGAAGTCATAAAGACGCTGCTGCTCGAAAGGCAATTTTACACACTAATCCGGACTTGACTCATATCTCTGGCATAGTGTTGCAGAAAAGCCAATCAAATGGAGATTTTCTATTCTTTGGATAACCCCTGCAAAAATTTACACCCTTCCAGATTTTTCGTCACAAAATCTTCCCATGATATATCTTGTTTAAAATACAAGGCATATCCCTTTTCAATATTACATATTGTTGGTCTTACGGGATAAATGGTGCAAAGATTGGTTGCTGGATCAAAATAGCGGCACATGCCGCTCTGCCCATCCACAAGCCAGGCATACAGAGGGCCGAAAAGCTTGAGATGACGGCAACATGCGCCGCACTTTGCATGGAATTTTCATGAAATAAATGGCTAGAGCTTCATGCTCCCTCACCTAAACGCTTCATTCACATTGAGACGCCGGCATCTTTAAACTGCTTTTTAAGCTCTTCTTCCGCCTTGACAGCCTCTGAAGAAGCTTTCTGATTTTGTTTTTGCAAACCGATCCTGTTTCCTTCCAACTGGCCTAACAGTTCTAATTTGTCTTCCCATATTTTTGTTATCTTTTCTTCTGGCGGATTGTCCCCATACTCTTCCTTACATTTTATCAGTTCCTCATTCGTTTTACGCGCTTTTTCTGCCAAAATGCGTTCACGTTCACGGCTGGCACTGCTTTCCGCACTTGCCCGAATTTTTGCTCGTTTTTCATCGTTATAAACACTAACGGCACCTGCGGTCAAAGCTGCGCCCGCAGCCACAGCTATACCGCCAATTATTAAAGTGCTTGCACTAGCCGTTGCGACTGCAGCGCCTGCTGCCAGTAGTGAACTCATGATACTGCTACCAATGGCTACAAGAAAAGGAAATGGCATGATGAATCCTCCCGTTTAGATGGTTCTATTATATTTACAGACGCAATCATTGCGCCCATCATGGGTGAATTTATTTCCTGCTTATTTTATTTCTATCTGCGATATAAAAAAACAATTCAGGTTGCAAGTCAAATCATGTCCTGTTTATTTTATCTCTATCTTCCTTATACCATCCGGCCCATACGAATTCGGCTAAAGACGCAAAAGGCCCCTGTCCTTCTTTCGCCAGACGAATTAACTCTATGCCTCTCTTCCTGTCGCTCTGGCCCCCATGTCCGTATTTTTTCATAATAGCCATGCAGAAAATACCTTCTGTTGTTTGCGGAGCTTCTCCCAGAACTTCACGACTTTTACGCCATTGCCTGCCGCAAAAATAAAAATACCCCAGTTTTTCACACACATATGGAACATCTCCCCCAATGTCCTGATGCATTTGCAAAAATTCATATACCGCAATGCCAGCATTCACCGCATTGTCATCCAGGCCGGAAATTAAACCGTCGAAAAAATCAAAACTCACGTCTTTACCGGCCAGACGATTGCTCCAGCAGTCTTTTGCCCACTGCGCAACTGCCTTGGCATGTCCAAGCGCAACAGCCATTTTTAGATAGCGCCTGGCAAGCTTCGCGTCATTACGTGTAATTGCCAGCAAGCGATAGATATAAGCCCCAGTGGAATTCCCCATATCGGCAATTTCCCGGACTTCTTCAAAACGTCTTTCGCCACCGCAAAACTGGGCGTAGCGTTCACCTGCTTCCGGGCTTCCAGCCAATACCGCCTCACGGAAAGCCTCGATAACTTGCCTAAACTCCGGGAAACCTCTCACGCCAGTTTTTTTATTCTCCTGATATTTTTTATTAAGATAACAGGCCCAGTAATATTTTTCAGCGGCATCTTTCCTACATGGCAATAATGCGGAAATATTGGCACATTCCTGGCTTTTCAGGCCTAATGCATTGCGGAAATAAATTTTTGCGCTCAAAACTTCCGGATTGTCCGGCATATTGCGTAAACGTTCTTTTTGATCCCGCGTCGGCTGCCGTTGTCTGTTTCTTGAGAAATAAAGGCTGCTTAAAAATGCCTGATCGGGATAGGCGCTCCTGAGCTTTGTCTGGTATGTTTCAGCCAACTCTTGTCTGCCAGCTGCAAGCGCACGCAGAATAATTTGGAACCAGAGTGCCTCAGGCCGCATGACGCCAGCGTGCAGGCGCAACTTTTCATCATGCGATTTTGCAGGCGCTATTTCCCGCAGTTTTTCTTCCAGACCATCAGCTTCCTCCAGCGCAAGCCTGGCTGCATCTGCTAAGGATTTCTTGTGCTTTTCCATTTGTCCCATCTCTGTGCGCAGAGCTTTTTGGGATTTTTCCAGCATGTCGTTAATCTGTGTGCTGTTTCCACCACTAATCAGCACGCTGTCCTGTTTTAGCAAAACAGACAGTTGTTTCATTCGCCCGATTTTCCGATTCAAATCTTCCTCAACATTCAGGATTTCAGCCAATAGGCGATCTTTCAGGGTAATCCTCTCCACATGGCCATCCAGTTTGTCAAGAATGCTCCCGAACAAATCTGGTGACATAATTTCCACTGTTCTCCCCGCATAGCGGCTTTGCAGGTAATTTCTGGCATAGTCCGCCCAAACCGCGTTATCTGCGAGGAGATAAACCGGCATGGTAAAATTATCCCGCAAAAGTTTGAACCAAGCTGAATCATCATTGTTCCCAAGAACGATCATGGCATCGCATTGAGCCAATAATTTTCCTGAACCCTGGCGTCCAAATTCATCCGGAGTAAAAACAAGATAGGAGGATTTCAATCTGGTTAATGGAGTAAAGTATAACAATGCGGAAATGACATCACGGGGATTTATACCATCCTGAGCAAGTTCCAACAGTGTCTGCAATTCTTCCCCTGTCAGTGTTTTCTGGGCACTTTCAGGATGACCATCTATTCCCGCAAGATTGACGATTTTGCCGGCCCGGGATAGCGCCTGAATGTGTGGGAAACCATTATCACCGAGCAGCAGATATGGCGCCACTATTGGCAGTTTCCAGACATTTATGCTAAAATCTCCAAGGCACTTCAGTCTGGATTCCAGATTGGGATTATCCACGACAATACCAATACATGCCCGGCCAAGCAGCCAGGGCAGCCCACAGATGGTGGAAGTATCTTTAAGAACCCGCTCAACGGCAAGCTGCCAACGGCTTTTGGCAACATAGGATGTGGAATAAAGGGCAGGCGTCAGATGATTGTTGATATTGTCCCTGAGCTTGTTCAGCATTTGCTCAAGCTCGTTGTCATCAACGATCTCAGTGGAGGAAATCGCGCCCAGTATGGAGAGTGTCAGATGATTCATAAACTAACCTGCTTCTGCTGTTTCAGCCAGTTGCGCAAGTATTTGGCGCCATCATTAAATATTTTGTAATCATTCCGTAAATTGGAACGTTCAAACCCCATCCTGCCGCGCAGCTGCACCAGGGCCGAAAGCTCCAGGGGATTTTGCGAGCTGTCGATACAGGCATCTATCTCAGACATTTCACGGATAAAGCGATTTTGGAGAAGTTTCTCAAACTGTTGTTCGTAACTGGCAATAATATTTTCCAGCTCTGATTCCCGATCTCTGGCGCTTTTCTTTTTTTCAGAAAGTTGTTGCAAAACTCTCAGCACTCTGACTCTGCCAGAGTGCCATTCAGGTTCACGCGCGCAATAAGGAATTATGGCGGATACGCGAATCTCAGCCTCCGCAAAGCCCCTTTTAATATTCTGGATGGGAGCGCTTGATTCAGGTTCCGGGCTCATGGCAACTTCCGGGACCTGATCACATTTGTTTACAATTATAGTAATTTTTCCTGATAATTTCAGGTTCTGAATAAAACACCTGTCAGTATTCGTCAGTAAAGGTTCCTTGGCGGAAATAAGCCAGACAAGATGATCAACCGAACTAAGAGCCCTTTGTGAGCGCATGTTGTCCCGGTGTTCCTGCTGGGTAGAAACATCGCTCGCATTGTAGCCGGGCGTATCCAGCAAAGCCACGCCGTCAATAGGAAATTGCGGAAGGGAAATACCTATAAAATCTATATATTGCGCAAGATTAATTTTGTAGATACTGCGGAATTGATGAGAGATAGCTGCGAGCCCATCGGCATCCAGAGCAATTTCATTGCCATCCCGTGAGCAGGCCACGACACGTTCCTAAGGGGAACGCATCATGTACGTGGAAATGCATGTGGACGCACTCATATTTTCCGGCAGGCGAAACCTGGCTCCGCTTTCAAGAAGGGAATTGAGAACGGATGACTTGCCCGAACTGAATTGGCCGCCAAAGCCCACAATAGCGGTATTGCCCAATAATCGGTTGCGGACCGGGGATTGCAAAAAATTCAATATCTGACGCAATCGCGAAAAATTATCGCGGCTGCCGGCAAGATCAAGACGCCCGCAGGCGCCAATCATCCCGTCAAGGGCATCATTAACTTTTCTGTCTTTATTCAGCTTTTTACCGCCAAACAAAGAAGCGATTAACTTTAATCCCTTTGCCGGATCTTTCAGATAGGGATTACCGGGAAGGATAATCCTCTCAATTTTCTTTTTTCTGTCTATAGCCATGATTATTATTCCAGAGCCAGAAAGTCATTTTTCAAATTTTTTATACGTTCGCTGAATTCCTTGTAAAACTGTATATGCGTATCCTTGTTCCTCAGCTGTTTTTGCAAGGTTTCATAAGCCGTGTTTACTTTTTCGCAAACCTTATCGACAAAGGTCGCTCCACTCCTGTCAATGGCGTTTGAGACTGTGGAAAACGCTTTATCCACTTTCGCAACGTACTCATTATAAATAAAAGCAAGCTTCTCCGCCTGGTCTTTTTTCAGTTCTTCAACTTCAGAGTCCCGTACTTCACTTGTATATTTTTTAAAAATGGCTTTTCTGGCTTCGTCCGCCGCGGAATAGTCAATTTCAGGTATGGAAATCTCCTGCAAAAGGGCCTGAACTGGTCCAATAATATCCGCTTTGCTGGAATCCGCGTTGGCAGCCTGAAATGTATCAAAGATGGCATTGCGCAATCTGCGTTCCAGATCTTCCCGATTGAAGATATCTTTCATGGCTGTATCAATCAGGCGCATCAGTTCCATAGCGTAATTTTCAATGTTGTTTGTCGCTTCTGAAGTGCTTGCGTGGTAAATTGTATGGTTTGTATATGAATACTCCTTAAAGCAGAACAAGCCAGATTCGTGCATGGATGTTTCTATCCTGGTTTCCACATTTATTTTGCGATTGGCGCCCATGGCCTCACGCATATTAATTTTCAGATCGGCAACCGCGCTCTTAAAGTTGAATTTCAGCTCATCAAAAATGTTGCGCACTTCAATACGGCTATTTTGCAGATTTTTTTCCAAAGCCGCCTGCTTTTCCTTCAGTCCTGCCATATCGTTATTTTCCAGCAAGACCCTACGCCTATCCGAACTGATGGCAATATCCTCGAGGGATTTGCATAACAAGGCTATCTGCTGTGCCTGAAAATCGGCCACTCTCTGCCGGAGTATTAATTCCTTATCCGCGCGAACCGGTTTGTAAATATTTTCTTTTACATCTTCAAAACCGGATAACTCTTCAAAATCCTGGGCTGTTTTAAAAGAATCGCGAAAATCCGGAAAGAGTTTTATCAGTCTCCCAAGTACATGATTTTCTTCTATATTAAAATCCACGCCCGCGCGCATTTTTCGGGAGATGGAATAGAACATTGCCGAGACAAGCTGAGGGCCGTCTTCATTGTCCATACCTTTCGGAATACGTATGCCGTTTTTGCCAAGGCCGGCAAGAAACTGCTTCGCCTGCCTGTAGTAACTGCTTCTGCCAATATCATACGCCTCCTGCAATCCCACATTCCTTTCGGGACATTCCATCAGACCAATGTCAAGCATGGTGCCGATTATATAGACACGGTCAATAGAAGCCTCCCGGATCTGGCGTCCAACAAGATCAGCGTCATTGTCATCCAGAAAATGGGAGACACCAGAAAGCAGGAGTACCGCGTCGCAGTTGCGGAGAAATCTGTTTGTCACATCAACACGCGATGATACGGGATCGTTCAGGCCAGGCGTATCCACAACTTCAATGCCATTAAGCCGCTCATCATAAAGATGCAGCTCAAGATATTTGACAAAAGGAGTATACTTCCCGCCCGCGCCGACAAATTCGTCCAGATTTCGAGAAAAATCCTTTTGCCAGTCGTTGTTCAGGGGAACACGATATATATTTTCCATTCCGGGAGTATGAGGCAGGTTGTTATACTTTATGCCATGCTTCCGGGCCATATCCACAAGTTCACGACAATTTTTAAGGGATTCAATTTCACTTGTGGGCTCCGCAAGTATTGTCCTTCTGAACTTTTCCCGCCACTTGTCCAGAGCTTGCGGATTCCTTAAAATTTTCTTAAAATGTAAATTATGCTTTTGTTCGTCAATGGCACGCTGGATCATCTCCTGAAGTTTCATATCCAGCTTTGCGGCCTGAGTTTCAATCAGATACCAGTCTCCGGCGCTGTAAAAATGGATCTCAGCTTTTTGTTCTTCCGGTGTGGGGGCATAGTTGATCCTTGTCAGGGCCGCGGTCATGGGGGTCGCAGCTTTGGGCAGACAATCCTGTCCTTCAAATAACAGGGAATTCAAAAAAGACGATTTTCCTGCCTTGACACGTCCCACGATTCCGAGCTTTAGATCGCGATCAACGGTCATAATCCCATCATATTGCTCCCGCAGGCCTGAAGCCTGTCGCTCCAGTTTATAGAGGAGGTCAGCATCCGCAAAATCCTCCTTGTCTTTCAGTGCTTCCAGAAGCTCATCAACCTTGTCGAGAAATTTATTATTGGTGCTCATGATAAAATCTGCCCTTCCTTCCGGATGACCATATTTTTCAAAGTTTCAACATCAGCCTTTATACTGGCAATATTATCTTCATATTCAGTCTGGAGATTTTCCTTCTCCTTTTTGGCTTGTTCCAGAGCATCCTGTGCCGCACTCATGTTTTCATCAATTTTATTTTTGATTTCATCAAACATTGAATCGCGTGTTTGCATGACTGCGGGAATAAGTTGATTTTCCAGACGGGACATAAGCGCAGGAATGACCTGAGCCCCCACCCTGGCGCGGACTTCCGCCAAAGGGTCTGCCTGCTGTTTCTGCCCACCAAAGATCAGATTAATGAGAGTTGGAGCGATGCCCACAAGGATCCCAAGTAAAGGATTCACAAATGTTCCCACCATTACTCCAGCGCCGATACCAGGTAACATTTTGCCTATGGGATTAATACCTCCCGACTTTCCCTTCGGAGCCTGACTTTCCTTGCCAAGGGGAATTACGGAGGAAATAACATCAACCACATTAAGCAATGCGTTCCGGATGGCCTCACTGTTTTCATTATTCTTACCGGGCTGCCTTTCTATGGGCATCTCGCTTATCACATCACGCAAATTGGTTTGAATTTCACCGGGCACACCTGTCAGTATGGGACGCACGATACTCTGGACGGCATCGGCAAAACGTTCCTGACCGCCAGCAGCGGCTTCGGCCAGCATATTCACATTGCCACGCAGGGAATCTCCAAGTCTGCCCAAGATCGAGGGTATGATTTCATTGCGATACTTGCTGTCCAAAGCACGCCGTTCCTTTTCCAGCTGCCTTGCCAGATTTCTGCGTTCTTCCTCAGCAGCAGCGATCTTTTCATCAATAGCACGCGAGTTCAGCTTGCTGGCGGCAATGTAATTTTCCAGTGCGCTGACTCCAATATCCAATTGTTCATTGATGGCCGGCGCAAGAAGAAGATCAAACAATTCCTGTGGGTTAAATCTGTCAATCGCACTACTCAGACTTAGTTCAAACTCTTCCCTGGTATCTTCCCGGGACGAAACAGGAATGACAGGAACTTCTTCACCATAAACGGCGCTAATCTCATTCTGAACATATGTGACTATTTCTTCGCATTTTTCTTTGGGACACACATCTGATTTGGAAACCAGACAGATGAGATTCTGAGGATACTGTGACGCTTCTCTGAGAAATCTGATGTCCGACTGAGTCAGCGCGCCATTCTGGGCTGGCACAAGGAGGATAAAGGCGCACCCTTTTGACAGATAGGCATTGATAGCCTTGTTATGTGCCTCCACATTGGAATCAAAACCGGGGAAATCCACAAGAATCAGTTCAGGCCTTTGCTTCAGGAAGGGATGATCGACTCTAATCTGTATGCAACAGGCATCTTTTGGCGGATTGGCTGTCGCAGTTTCAATATCAGCCTTGCAGAGAGATCCATTTTCATAAAGAATATCGGCATCTTCCACTGGCGCCCATGAAACTTCAGCGGGCACAGCAGTTTCAGGACCAAGGTCTTCCTTAAATAGGGGGCGCTCTACAAGACGATTCAAAAGCGCGCTTTTCCCACTGGAAAATCCGCCAATCAGAATGACCCGAAAAGCAAAATCCTCAATAGTGTCTTTCAGGTTTTCAAACTGCGGCCGGTTTTCCGCCAAAAAAGGATATTTTTTAAAAATTGCATCACTATCCGATAGTATTTGCAGATAACCCTTTTTATTGATCATGCCTGTAACTCCCTTTTAATTCGTCAAGCAAAAGATTAGGAAGCTTATTACCCAGCACGAACATGCCCAAATAAAGCTGCCACAACAAATTTTACAAATCTGAAACGTTTTATCAAACGCCAGTATATCCAGAGGCAAACAAGAGATTCGATAACGGCGAACATTATGCTTCCCCTTCATCAAGTAATTCAGCTTCACCGCCAAAACTGCGCACCCATGCCCGCACTTCCGGCTCGCTTCTGGACAGCATCTCAAGAACAATACTGCCATCCGGCTGTTTCCTGATCTTCTGCTTGCCGGACCACCTTCTCTCACTCACATATTCAGCCACCCGTCCGGCATTGAAGCGGATGCGGAATTTCCTCGGCTCATGCCAGGGCAGCCCAAATGTGCTCATATCCTCATCCTGAAATTGGAAGTTCCATTTTTTGTCTGTCAGTATGACATCCCTGATCCTATGAACGGCAAAGTTAGTCATAAAACGGATCTCCGTAAAATCGGCTGTCAGAACGGCCCCAAGCGCATACAGTGCATTATTCATTGCGATGATGCGGCTGGGCGCGAAACAGTGTTCCTTACTGGTTCTGTTCGCAAGTGACCTGTAGCGCACCAGACAAATCAGCTTTTCCTCCATTGCCTGCGTCAGTTTGTCCAGGAATCCGAAATAAGGCGTATAATCAATCCAGCCTTTGGCACAACAGCTTATCCACCGCTTTTGCAGTTTCCCCCTTTCCGCGAACTCCCGATCGGCCATGAGCATGGAAAAATTGAAAATACTGTTGTCAATCCTGCTTTTCACCTCTTCGGAGAGATATGGAGCAGCCAGATCACGGCAAACTGAGAGATAGCGCAATTCCTCAAAATCCAGTCCAAGCATGTTTCTGGATATGCTGCGGATTTGATACCAGCGACGGTGTTTTTCAAGACCGGTCACCAGATTTGCCCCGATGACTCCCTCAATTTCCGTGATCAGGCGCATAACTGTCTGCACGGAGCAGTTGAGATACTCAGCCAGATCGGTCTGGAAATGCCTGCGCCCGTCCAGAAGCAGTTTCTGATACAGACGCAGAGTTCTCTGCGCGGTTGTGGCATCATCGTCCAGACTTTTGTTCATGGTCTTTTATTGCGCTTTTTCAGGCCGGACGTGAAGAAAAGCCCAGCCCCAATAATTTTTTCAGGAATTTGCTGGGCTGAGAGCATACGCAGGTTTGCCCTGTTCCAGCGTTTCAATCAATTTCTGCGCCTTTTCACAGGATTGATCAATGGCATCCCTGATTTGATCCGCCAGCTTGTCAAACTCCGTATCCCAGTCTTCGTTCCCCAATGAATCATCCACCTTCACATCTGAGGAAGAGAATAATTTTGTATCAACTGGAGCCGGAGTCTGGCCGTACTCCGCCAGAAGCCCGTTGGCCCGGTTGAATATCCCCAAATACCGATCATAAAGCTGGGCCGCATCCTTTTTACAATCCCAAAGCTGCCCGACGCTTCCTTTCCGGCAGACCTGCGTCAGCCTGCCTCCAGAGCGGTTGACTGCCTTTTGAAAAACATTATCCCCAGGAAGAGGCACGGGCATTACTATCAGGCTGCTGCTTTTAATGACAATCTCGTTACACTTGCAGAGGAGAGCCTGCGCCTTGAAGAAATAATTTCTGAGTTCGCGGATGACCTGATCTTTGCCCAGAATTTCCGGAGTTTTCAATTCCGGCGAAAATTTGGATTCCGTAATCCTGTGATCAATATAAGCGGCTACTGCCAGTCCAGCCATTCCCGCAATGGCTCCGCCAATAAATGCGCGTGAGGACATAATTATTCCTCCTCCTTTTCAGGCTCTTCCTGTAATGCCTCATTGTCTGAAAAAGTGGCTAAAAGCCAGGATGCCACGCCAAGCACGACAACGCCTGCGATTGCTCCGCTTATAAATGCCCCTCTGCTGCTCATTGTAAAACTCCTTAGATAGAGGTTGCGCCATTCGGACTGATCGACACCTTATGGCAACAGCCTTCCGTCTTACGGAATTTTACCATTTTTTTTGAAAAATTCTTTGTTCAGATATGACCGTCCCGCAGAATATGGATCAATATAAAGATAAATTGAATACAATCTGGTTCAGGTTCACCCTTGGGCAAGGTATTTTATATGCCCAGATGGAGCAACAAAAAAGGACTTACAAATTCCTGTAAGTCCTTGATTTTTCTTGGTGGAGCTGGACAGAATTGAACTGACGACCTCTTGAATGCCATTCAAGCGCTCTCCCAACTGAGCTACAACCCCGTTGATGTGCGTTGTCTACGCCATCTCCGAAGAGATGTCAACAGTTTTCTCAGGCTTCGTCAGCAAGTTCCGCGAGAACCTCGCCCATTTCCGTGAGCGCCTTCTTCAGGGCGTCGTCGGACACGGCGTAGGACAGGCGGATGCAGTTGTCATTGCCGAAGGCCACGCCGGGCGTGGTGGCGATGTGCAGCCTTTCCAGCAGGTACCTGGAGAGTTCCAGGGAATTGTGCACTTTCCCGCCAAAGCACTTGTGCACGTCGATGAAGAGGTAGAACGCGCCGTCGGGATGCGGGCAGACCGCGAATTTCCACGTGTCAATGATGGACAGGGCCATGTTGCGGCGGCGGCTGAAAGCCTCACGCATTTCCCGCACGCAGTCCATGGGACCGGTCAGGGCGGCCAGGGCGGCCTTCTGCGCTATGGAACAGATATTGGAAGTGCTCTGTCCCTGCAGGGTGGAGCACTTCTTTATAATCTCCTCATGCGCCACGAGGAAGCCGACGCGCCAGCCCGTCATGGCGAAACTCTTCGAGAGGCCGCAGAGTATGCTCACCTGCTCCGGATACTTCGCGAAATAGGGGCTCGCGCTGGCCATCTCGGCCGGAGCGAACACGAGCTGATCGTACACTTCATCCGAAAAGACGTTCAGCCCGGCGCCGATCACCACGTCCATGATCCCTTCCAGTTCAGAGGCCGAGTACACGGCGCCCGTGGGATTGCAGGGCGAGTTCAGGATGAAGAGTTTCGTCTTCGGGGTGATGGCCTTCCTGATTTTATCGGGCGTCACCTTGAAGCCGTCCTCAGGCCCCGCCTCCACATAAACCGGCACGCCGCCCGCCAGCTCGACGATGGCGGGATAGCTCACCCAGTAAGGGGCGGGAATGATGACCTCGTCCCCCGGATTCACCGTGCACATGATATAGTTGTACAGAGCCTGCTTGCCGCCGTTGCTGATGATGACGTTCTCCGGCCTGATGGTCAGATCGTACTGGTTGCTGTAGTACCCGCAGACGGCCTTCCTCAGCTCCCTGATGCCCGGCACCGCCGTATACCGGCAGAAATTACTGTCTATGGCCGCTTTGGCCGCTTCACAGATATGCTTCGGCGTGGGAAAATCCGGTTCACCCACGGCGAGGCTCGTCACCATAACGCCCTGCTCTTTGAGCTCCAGGGCCTTGGCGTTCATGGCCAGGGTAAGCGAAGGCTTGATGGATTTGATTCTGTCAGAAATCTGCATTGCTGCTCTCCTCTCTTTACATCATACCAATTTTTTCTTGCTACCACCTGCAAACGGCCTTGTAAATGCAACACGACATCCTTCTCCCTTTCTCCGGGGGCTGCCTCACCGGCCGCTTCCTCGAACGGCACAGGCGCTTCAGCGTGGCCCTTGGCACAGAGCATGGCCGCGTCTGGATCCACAGCAACAATACAGGATCCATGCTCGGCCTCACCCGCCCCGGCGCCCTCGTCCTCGCCTCGAAGTCCCCCAACCCCAACCGGAAGCTCCCCTATACCCAGGAGGCCGTGCGCTGCGGCGACCCTCCCGGCGGAGGATCCGGCTTCTGGGCCGGTGTGAATACCTCAGTTCCCAACCGGATGATTGAGGCTGCCTTCCTCGCCCGCAGGCTCGGCTTCGCCAAAGGCTATACCGCCATCCGGCGCGAGGTCCGCCGGGGTGAGAGCCGGCTGGACGCCCTTCTTACCGGTCCTTCCCTCCCGCCCCTGTGGGTCGAGTGCAAGAACGTCACGCTCGTGGAAGACGGCATGGCCTGCTTCCCCGACGCGGCCACGGTCCGCGGGCAGAAGCATCTCCGGGAACTCATGGACATCGTCTCCTCCGGAGAACGCGGCGCCATGTTCTACCTCGTGCAGCGTCCGGATGGCCGCTGCTTCGGCCCCGCCGCCTTCATCGACCCCGACTACGCAGCCCTCTTCTGGCAGGCTCTGCGCGCGGGCGTGGAAGTCTACCCTTATGATGCCTTCCTCTCGGAGGACGGCATCGGGCTCGGCGGCCTGCTCCCCCTGGCAAAGCCTGACTGCCCGGACGTGACGGCTGACAGCCGGATAGACTGATGGCGGATCTGACACCGCGCAGGCAGGCGGGAGAGGGGCACGGCCGGGAGGACCTCACATGAAGACGGAAGCTCCGCTTCCCGGCACCGTCTCAGGATAAGGCCGCTTCTTGTCAGGTACGCTTTTTTGGACTACCCCTATTCTTTGTTGATCCCGCCATCTGGCGCACACTTTAACGCATGGAGGACGGCACAGCCCCCGGGTCAGCCGGGAGAAGCCGGATTTTCGTATGACACGCCGCTTTATTCCTTCTTACACTGACGAAGAGCTCTTCAAAATCCAGACTGAAGGCCTGCGCTGGACCATGCACCAGGCTGAAAAATCTCCCCAGTACAGAGAAATATTTAAAAAGGCCGGCGTCTGCGCCGACGACATCCGTTCGCTCGATGATCTGCCGAAGCTTCCGACCATCGACGCAGACGATCTGCGCAGGGGGTATCCCCTTCCCCTTCTCTGCGTGCCCGATAAGGACGTTGTGCGTATCCACGCCTCCAGCGGCACTACCGGCAAGAGGAAAATCCTGGCCTATACCGCCAAAGACGTCAGCATGTTCTACGATCAGATGGCCCGCTGCTTCGAAATGGCCGGCCTGACCCCCCAGGACAGAGTCCAGATGGCCGTGGGCTACGGTCTGTGGACCGCTGGCGCTGGATTCCAGGGCGGCTGCGAGAGGTTCGGAGCCATGACCATTCCCGTCGGCCCCGGGAACCTGCAGATCCATCTGCAGCTCCTCCAGGACATGGGCGCCACCTGCTTCTGCGCCACCGCTTCCATGGCTCTCCTCATGGCCGAGGAAGTGGATCGCGCCGGCATCCGGGACAAAATCAAATTACGCAAGGTCATCTGCGGCTCCGAAGCACGCAGCGAAAAAATGCGCCTTGCCATTGAGTCCAAGCTCGGGCTGGAAGCCAGCTACGATATCGGCGGCATGACCGAAATGTACGGCCCCGGCACCGCCATCGACTGCGAATGCCATAACGGCCTGCATTACTGGGCCGACCGCTTCATTATCGAAGTCTGCGATCCCAAAACGCTGAAACGCCTGCCCGACGGCGAGGTCGGCGAAATGGTCGTCACCACGCTCTGCAAGGAAGCTGTCCCGCTCGTCCGCTACCGTACCCATGACCTCGCCAGCATCGTTCCCGGAAAGTGCGACTGCGGCCTGAATTTTCCCCGCCACAGCACCATCCTCGGCCGCTCCGATGACATGATCATCTTCAGGGGCGTCAATATCTATCCCGGCCAGATCATGGACGTCATCAGCCATTACGAGGAACTCGGCGGCGAATACCAGATCCAGCTCACCCGCGACGAAGAATCCAAGGATCACATGCTCCTCACCGTTGAACGCGAGAAAGGCTACACGAACGGCATCGACGAGGGACTTAAGGCCAGACTCGCCGATGAACTCCACAAGGCTCTCTTCGCCAGAGTCGACGTCGCTGTCACAGATCCCGGCAAGCTGCCCAGAACCTTCAGCAAGTCCAAGCGCGTGGTGGATCAGCGCTGATGGCCCGCCAGGATCATCCTTCTCCCCTTTCGCCCGCGCGCCGCGCTTTCCGGGAAGCTCCCTCCCTGCCCCGCACTGCCGGTCCGGCCCGCGGGGGAAAAAAGAAGCCCGTCCTCCGCGGCCTCGGGCACGGACGCCGGAACCGGGGCTTCATGCCCGATGAACCCGCCCAAGGTTCCTGGAACCTTGATCCCGCGGCCCTACCCCAGGACGGCTTCACGGTACAGGTGGCCCCCCGCGGCTTCCTCACGCCCCTTCTCGAAGAACTCGGCGACAGGACTATCACCGTCATGGGGCGGCTTGTGCTCACGCGCGGCCAAGAAAAAGCTCACTGGGCTCAGACAGCTTGGCTCGCCCCCCGCTGGATCCCGGTCACGTCCATCCGCGACGCCGCGCGCAAGCTGCGCGATATCCAGCGCAACTGGCGCGCCCACTGCCATGATCAGGACGGATGCAACCGCAGGATGGCGCTCATCGAAGAGGAACTCCCTCATGTGTCCTGCCGGCCGCTGACCTTCGGAGCCCCCGCCCCCACAGCGCCACTCGGCGCCTTTACGCTCTGGACCAAGGATCTGCTCCTGGCCTCGCCCGTCACCACCTCCCCCTTCCCCGATGGCGAGGTACCGTTCGTCGAGGATAAGGTAGGGCCGCCCGGGCGCGCCTATCTCAAGCTGTGGGAGAGCCTTACTATCCTCGGACAGAAACCGCGTCCGGGGGATCTGTGCCTGGATCTCGGCGCCGCCCCCGGCAGCTGGTCCTGGGTTCTCGGAGGCATGGGCTGCCGCGTGTTCAGCATCGACAAGGCTCCGCTCGCCAATACTGTGGCTGCAATGCCGACCGTCAATCACTGTCTGGGGAGCGGATTCGGCTTGGATCCGTCTGTCGCCGGCTCTGTCGACTGGCTTTTTTCCGATATGATCTGCTACCCGTCCCGCCTGCTCACGCTCGTCAGGCAGTGGATCGACAAAAAGGCCATGACCCACGCCCTGTGCACGCTCAAGTTTCAGGCTGAGACAGATCACGAGACGGCAAGAGCCTTTGCTGCCATCCCCGGTTCCTGGCTCGGCCACCTCTCCTGCAACAAACATGAGCTCACGTGGTTCTGGACAGCACCGGAAAAGTGAGCTGGTTTGTTGACATTCTTCATGGATAGATTATTCTAATTAGACACAGCGCGGGGTGGAGCAGCTCGGTAGCTCGTCGGGCTCATAACCCGAAGGTCATAGGTTCAAATCCTTTCCCCGCAACCAGTAAAAACTGATCCCCTGTGAAGATTTCCTTCACAGGGGATTTTTCTTGTATGAGCACAGAAACTCTGTACTCGCACTTCACGGATTTGACGCACACCCCCACGCACGTGGGGAAGACACTACAAATTCATCAGCCCATCTCTCAATCAAGGAAACACCCCCACGCACGTGGGGAAGACAGATACGGTGACGTATGGGCCCGCACAGTGAGAGAAACACCCCCACGCACGTGGGGAAGACTATCACCCGCTCCAGCCGTGAAAGTGCCCGTATGAAACACCCCCACGCACGTGGGGAAGACTTAAACCACGATCCCTCTGGCCCACCTTCGCGGCCGAACTCGGGGTTTTCATATCGCCGCAGCCAAGAAGTGGAATGCAAAAGAGAAACCGCCGGCTCACAATCATCTCTGGATATTTGAGATAAAAAATAACTTACACGTTCATATATTTTATTTGCTGTCAATCTCGTTGGAAGGGCAAAATACAAGCCGTAACTTTTATGCTCTACAATCATGTTGTAGGCCGCATATAAAGCAGCTTCTGTTTTGCCCACACCCATCGGAGCTTCGAGAATGTACACCCCGGGCCCTTTTACCGCATTATACAAAGCCTTCTGAGCAGGCCGGGGCTCAAAGCCAAAAATTTCCTTAAAACTCAATCCAGACTTTACTTCTGGCCAGAAGAACCCGGCGTTCTTCACAGCTTCTCGGACGAGAGGATGCCAGTCTTTGGCTGGGTCGTCAAACAAAGGACCAGAGGCTATCCAATCTGCAACAACTGTAAGCCCTTCCACTATCCTTTCCTGATAAGCTGATGCAAAATCCGGCCAACTTTTCCCATCCATAAGCAGATGAACAAGTTTTTCTCTCTCCACCTGCCAAGATTTTCCCCCAAATTCGGAAGCCGGCCTTAAACCACTAAATCGGCCATGATGACTCCCCGTAATCTGTACGAGGCTTTCCGGAGCTCCCATTTCCTTCAAAGCAGAACCGCTCACGGTAGCATGCCCATTCCACGAAGTTTCCACTTTTGGATCGATGCCGGCTAATTCAGGTTTTTCTTTTCTTACATTGTCTCTGCCAATAATAGCAATCCACAATTTTGCCTGAAATGTTGGACAAATTTTGCCAATATCGTGTAATAAAGCGGGAATAAAAGATTCAGTTGGCAAAAGATTAAGAACTAAATTATTAAATATCGAAACTAAAATTTCTGCGATACTGCCAGCAATCATACAGTGTTCTTGAACCGTACGTCCACATAAAATAGATCCATCATTCCATGTTTTGGCCAAACACTTTTCAAACGATAATGCTGGCCTTTCACTATCTGTAATAAGCGTTTTGGGACATTTCATAAAATTTATAACCTTTAAAATATAAATTATTTACCATAAAAATAAATAATTATAACTATTTACATTTAAAAATTTAATATAACTCGGATGGTGAATGCGTAAAAAATTTTTAATGATGTATTTTTACCTCCATAATTTTTTCTTATCAACCCCTCCAGCAAAAAATCTTCTTTTTTCTCTTGACGCGTTACCCGCTCGTTGATAATTAGAAATTGAAATTCAATTTCATTTTTGGAGGACAAAAAAAATGGCCAAGATTCTCGAGGTATACGGTTCTACCACTGGCAATACTGAATCCATCGCTCACGCCATCGAAGCCAAACTCCAGGCGGCCGGCAACGATGTCACTGTCGTGAACGCCGCCGATGCCCAGGCAGACGGCCTCTCCGACGGATATGACGCGGTTCTTTTCGGTGCCTCCTGCTGGGGCGACGAGGACATTGAAATGCAGGAAGACTTTGCAGCTCTTTTTGAAAACGCTAATAAAATGAATCTCAAAGGTAAGAAAATCGCCGCCTTCGCCTCCGGAGACCGCAGCTACCCCCACTTCTGCGGAGCAGTCGACGTCGTTGAAGAGACCGGCAAAAAACTGGGCGCGGAGATCATCACGGATGGTCTGCGCATCGAAGGTGATGGCTCGGACTGCGAGGACGACATCGCTTCCTGGGCTGACGATATCGCCAAGGCTGTATAACCCACTACGCGCGCCAACCTCAGGAGGTCGCCATGCCACAAAATCGCAAAGGAGATATCAGCCTCCACTTCAGTAATAACAATCTTCATATACGGTGCGACTCGTTTGAACCTTCGCAGGCCCACTCGATACTTGCGCTGGTCGGATCATACCGGGATGTCTGCCCACACATTTTTGTCGACGTCCAGGGTGTCCAAGAGATGGATGCAGCCGTCGCGGCACACTTCAAATCGTCCCAGATGAAGACCCGACTCCGCCCCAGACAGCTCATATTCATGGGCAAGCGCGGATTTGAGCTGGCAGTGGACGGCAATCTGGTTCTTATCCCCAAAAAGCCGGATCCCAGCAAAAAGCATCACTGCTGCGGCAAATGCGCACACTGCCGCTGCGGCAGGCACACAGAACCCTAAACTTCTCCTTAACTGCCCCAAGGCAACGCTGAGAAGGCCCCGGAACGGGGCCCTCTCCGTCTCTGACGCAGTGTAAAAAAATGTAAATTCAGTCCGTTTCCTTGACGGAGATCATCCGGCAGACTACAAAATGAGCATGTATACGCATCTGGCCGGACTTCCGTTTATTGCATCCGTAGAACACGCACACTTCTCCGTGTGTTCTCTCAGCGTGTCCGGTCTCAGCTTCACCTGACCGCCCGGCAGGTGGGGCTGGATGTCTCACGTCATCTGTCGTCTGCAGCCGCAGATCTGACCGTGATGACAGGAGATCCACCACCTGCAGTCAGGAACAACATTCCAATCAGGAGGATCTCTATGAAAAAGCTTCTCGCCGTAATCTCCGGGCTGGCCCTGCTGGCCAGCACCTGCCCTGCCTGGTCTGCTCCCGTTGACGCATTCAAAGACCTTAAAGGCTCCCTCGACATCGCCGGCGGCACAGCCCACATCCCGGTCATGAAGGCCGCTGCCAAGGCCATCATGGAAGCCAACCCGAATATTCACATTACTGTGGCCGGCGGCGGCTCGGGCGTTGGCGTTCAGAAAGTGGGCGAAGGGCTCGTGCAGATCGGGAATACCGGCCGTGCGCTCAAGGACACGGAGATAGCCAAATACGGGCTCAAGTCCTTCCCCTTCGCCATTGACGGTGTCGCTGTTGCCGTCAATCCGGAAAATGCCGTCAAATCTCTCAGCAAGGCCCAGCTGAAAGACATCTTCGCCGGCAAAATCACCAACTGGAAGGAAGTTGGCGGAAAGGACGCTGCCATTGCCGTGTATGTCCGTGAAGACGGCAGCGGAACCAGAGAGACCTTTGACGGCCGCGCCATCGACAAGACCCCTTACCTTCCCGGCGCCAACACCGTCTCATCCAACGGCGCCATGAAGACAGCCATCGCTCAGAATCCCGACGCCATCGGCTATGTAGGCATCGGACACCTCGACAAGACGGTGCAGGGCGTCACCATCGACGGCATGGTTCCGACCCAGGAAAACGCCGCTTCAGGCACGTATAAGATCACGCGCCTGCTGTACATGAACACCAAGGGCGAGCCCACAGGCCTGACTAAGGCCTTCATCGATTATATCTTCAGCCCCGACGGCACCGGTTTCGTGAAGAAGGCCGGCTATATCCCATACTCCCAGAAGTAACTTCCCGGCACCGGCGACGAGCCGGTGCCGTTTTTTCTCAACTGTGAAAATTTTTTGCAAAACAAAATGCAGCTCCGGAACTGACCCCGGAGACAGGGCCGGATTCTGGCTGTCGTACGCTGCCTTCCTGGTTATCGCCGGGACCGTGCTCCTCTTCTGCATGATTCTGGCAGCAGCCCTGCCGGCTTTCTTCGAGCCTGGTCCCGGCTCACCCTTCGGGTGGGTCTGGCAGCCCTATCAGGGCGCCTTCGGTATTCTGCCCATGTGCCTTGGATCACTGGCGCTTGCCTCCTTCGCGCTCATCCTCGGCTGGCCGCTGTCCCTTTTTGTATGCGGCTTCCTGCTCACAGAAGAGTCTCCTCTTCTGGCTCCTTTCCGCAGGGCAGCTTCCGTGCTGGTCCGTTGGATGACAACGATTCCGACAGTGGTCTACGGCTTTGCCGCCGTTTTTCTCCTCACGCCCCTGATCCGGCGTGCTTTCGGCGGCAGCGGCATGTGTCTCCTTGCTGCCGGGCTCATCCTCACCCTGGAAATCCTGCCGACCATGGTGCTCGTTATGCTGGCCGGTCTTGGGCCCCGTCTCAGCCGGCTCTGTCCCTGGGGGCAGGCTTTGGGTTTTTCAAAACTGGGGCTGTTCCGCCTTTTCGTACTTCCGCGTTCTCGCCGCACGCTCGCCGCAGCGGCGGTTCTGGGTTTCGGCAGGGCCGCAGGTGACACGCTCATCCCGCTCATGCTCGCCGGCAACGCTGTTCAGGTTCCCCAGGGGCTCCTCTCCAGCATCCGCACGCTGACAGCCCACATGGCGCTCGTGACCTCCAACGAAGTGGGGGGAGCCGCCTACGGTTCCCTCTTCTGCGCGGGGCTTATCCTTCTCGTCGTCAACGCGGGAGCCAGCATCACCCTGCACGCTCTCGAAAAGAAAGGGGGAAAGGAGGAGTGAGAGGGTATCAGTCTTCCGAAACCGTCCTGCGCTGGACCCTGCGCGGAGCCGTTTTTCTTGTCTTCTGCGCCGTGTCCGCCCTGATTCTTTTTCTCTGCGCGAAGGGGGCCGGCACACTTGGTTCCGGGCTCTTTTTCGGCGATGTGCCCGCGCTCTCCGCTATCTTCGGGCAGCGCGCGGTGTGGGACGGCATCTGGCCGGCGTGCGCGGGAACAGCATGCCTCGTCCTTCTCACCATGCTCATCGCCACACTGCCGGGCGTGGGCTGCGGCATTTATCTGGCGGCGTTCTGCCCTCCCCGCCGCGGGCGGATCTTCCGGACTGTGCTCGATGTCCTTGCCGGCACGCCGTCCATCGTCATGGGGCTCTTCGGCTTTTCGTTCGTTTTATTTCTGAGAAACGTGGCAGGGATAAACGCCAATACGTCACTCCTGCTCTCGGCGGCGTGTCTTGCCCTTCTTGTCCTTCCGGTGCTGGTAACATCCACCTGTCAGGCGCTGGAGGCTCTTCCGGGGGAGCTTGCTCTGACAGCCGCGGCTCTGGGATTCACGAGAAGGCAGGCCGTCTTCAGAATCCTGCTGCCGGCTTCCTTTTCAGGGATTCAGGGAGGCATCATTCTCTCTCTCGGCAGGGCAGCCGAGGATACGGCCGTAATCATGCTCACAGGCGTGGTGGCCAATGCCGGCATGCCGGCATTATTCGGCAAGTTCGAGGCGCTTCCGTTCTATGTCTACTATATCTCGGCCCAGTACCAGGATCCCAGCGAACTTTCGAGGGGGTTCGGGGCGGCCATTGTCCTGCTCCTGCTCTCCACACTGCTTCTGACCCTGGCCGAAATGCTGGAACGCCGCTTCAGGCGGCGCTGGGGGAAAAACGCATGACATCAGCCTGCCGCATCAGCAATCTCCATGTCGCTTTCGGGAAAACGGAAATCCTGCACGGCGTTTCCCTGGAAGCGCCCGCGCGGGGCGTCACCATGCTCACAGGCAGGTCCGGTTCGGGCAAAACAACGCTCCTGAGGGCGCTGAACCGGCTGAACGAGACATTTCCAGGCTGCAAAACGACGGGGAGCTTGGAAATCGACCTCGGGAGAGGCATGGAAGACATTTACAGGGGCAAACGCCCGGTCAGCGAACTGAGGCGCCTTGTGGGAATGGTCTTTCAGACCCCGAACGTGCTGCCTGTCAGCGTGTACCGCAATATCGCGATACCGCTGGAAGCGGTGCGGGGGATGCCGAAAGGGGAGATCCCCGCAGCCGCGGAAAAAGCGCTCAGGAGCACGGGGCTCTGGGAGGAGGTCAGGGACAGGCTGGATACGGACGCTTCCCATCTTTCGGGGGGCCAGCAGCAGCGCCTCTGTCTGGCCCGGGCTCTTGCCCTGGAGCCGGCAGTCCTTCTTCTGGACGAGCCCACATCGTCTCTGGACGTGGCGGCCGCGGCGGGTATCGAGGAACTCATAGCGGAGCTCGGGAAAAGTTATCCTGTCATCGCCGTTTCCCACAATCCGGAGCAGGCCGTGAGGCTGGCAGACCGTATTTTCATGGTAAAGGACGGCAGAACAGAAAGGAGTTTTGCCCGCGGGGAGGCGGCGCCGGAAGACCTGGCGGCCCTTCTCGAAGGCAAAGCTCCTGAAAACCGGTAAAGGGGACAGAGGGCTGTTCCGTCAGCTTTTTTACGGCGCCACGGGAGAAACGTCCGAATCCTTCGGAGCCGTCACCCTGACGCTATGGCTCACGGAAGCTTCGGAGTGCGGCTTCAGGCCGAGGGTCCAGACCAGCTTCTTTTCGTCCTTATCCTCCTGGGGAACGGGCTTGCCCGTGTATTCGACAGACACGTCCTTATCGGCGCTCTGCGGCACAGGCCGTTCGACGCGCACCGTGACGCCGGTTTCCCGGTCATTGCGCACGGTGTAGGTCCAGGCCCATTCCCAGACCTTCTTCTGGGCGATAAGGCCCTCGCTTCCGCTTTTGCGGGGTTCGGTGACGGCAGTGAGCCTCACGCGCGGATCGGGACCGAAGGAAAACCGCACGCGGCCCAGGCGGGGATTGAAGTCCCCCCTGCCGACGGAGACGCCGTCAACACTCATGTCCATTTCGCCGCGGGGCCAGATCTCGCCGGCGGCGAGGACATGCTCGGCGCAGAGAAAGACGCGGGCGTCGGCATTAAGCGGGCGGGCCACCCAGGTCAGATCCTCCTGCCATCTTGCCTCGGCCAGGAGAATGCGGCTTTCCCCTTCCTGGAGCCCCTTCATGGAAGGTTTCCAGGTGACGTAACTGCCCTGGGAATCCTGCCGCACGGGAGGGGCGGCTTTCGCTTCAGCCTCTTCGGGGGCCGAGCCGACGCTGTCTTCCCTGGCCATGAGATTCATGGAGGCGCGCATCGGAGCTCCACCGTAGCCGGAATCGCCGATAATCCACGTCCTGAGCGGGGGAAGATCCGCCGCCTCAGCGGATTTTGACACGAGGGTGACGTCGCAGTCTGTCCAGTCGATGCCGGAAAACTGACGGACCACAGCCTCAAGGCGCACGGAGAGCGTTCCCTTCCCGTCCTTACCGGGCGCGCAGTCAGCGCTGTAGACAGGGTTCCAGGAGCATCCGGGCAGAAGATAACTGCAGGAGACGGTGACGCGGTCTTCCCTGACGCTGCCGGCGAGAGCCGCAGTCACAAGGAGGCCTGTGTGGGGACCGTCCTGGTACTTTTTCTCCAGGGCCTTAAGATCATTGATCTGGAGTTTCAGCTGTTCGCGATCCTGAAAGAGCTTCTCAGCATTCCCGCCGTCCGGCGTTTTGACAAGCTCCCGCACGCGCGCGTCGAGAAAGGCCAGCCGGCCGTTCAGCGCAGCCAGGCGGGCACGGATATCCCTGCCCTCTGAGGAAACGCTTCCCGTGGGCTCAAAGGGCACGCTGGCACGGGTGACGCGCGCTATCCGGCATCCCTTCACCTCGAGAACAACGCTCCGGGCCCCGTCGGGCAGGAGAACGGAAAAGGAAGGCACACCGCCTTCCCGGTTCACGGGAAGGACAGCTGTCCCGGTAAGACTGGCCCCGCCGGGACTGATGAGAACCTTTGAGGGCTGAAGGACGGCCCCGCTGCCGGGAACCTCTGCCGCCCGGGGGGCCGGCGCAGACACCGACGCGCAGAAGGACAAAAGGAAAAACGCGGCCACAAGGATTTTCATCATAGCAGTTTCCTCTGAAAAGAAGTATGCACAAAAACCTGTACCCGGTACCCGGTGACATAGGACACCCGGCAGAGATCGTACGGGAGGGGAAGGAAAAAGAAAAGATTTTTCCGGAAAGGGCGGAGAGGTATGGTCAAGTCCGGAGATATATATTATTAGGAATCATTCTCACTTGATCATGGCATGAAGGCCATATAGGATGGCCGCGTTCTTTCAGCTTCACAGAGGGTTTCATGGCCAAGCAGAAAAATACGATCATCTATCTTGTCGCGGCCCTGCTTTTTCTGGGCGGCGTGGGCTATCTGGTTTACTCCGGACTTTCCGAAAGCAGCGTGTACTTCCTTAATGTTTCCGAAGCTCAGGCTGCCGATCAGGCCACCCTTAAAAACGTGCGCCTTTTCGGCACGGTTAGCCCGAAGGATCTGAAACGCAGCGACAGCCCGCGCCAGCTGTCCTTCCTCCTTGAGGACAAGGACGACAAATCGAAGACCATGGCTGTCGAATACGGCGGCACGGTGCCCGACACCTTCAAGGAAGGCGTTGAGGTCATCGTGGAAGGAGGCATGAGCGGCAGCGTTTTCAAAGCGAAGACGCTCATCACCAAGTGTCCTTCCAAGTATCAGAAACAGAACCGGAGTTGAGATGTACTATTTTGCCTTTGCCCTGCTTCTCGCGGCCCTTCTCGGCTCCCTGGCTTTTGCCGGAGCGGCCCTGATCCATCTCTGGCAGAAGAAGGACGGCATCCCCGCCTTTATTGAAAAGGGACACATCCTCGTCACGGGCTGTTTCCTTATGGCTTCGGCCTTTCTGCTGCACGCCCTCTACTGGAAGGATTACCGTCTGGACTACGTGTCCAGTTATACGGACAACATCCTCGATCTCTTCTACCGCCTCACCGCCTTCTGGGCCGGCCAGCCGGGATCCATGCTCTTCTGGGGTCTGACCGTGGCGGTCATGGGCTCGCTCTTCGCCCTCACGAGGAACTACAAAAGCCTCTCCGGGGAAACGAGGCTGTGGTTCTGGACCTTTTTCTATATTCTCACCGCCTTTTTCGGGCTCATCCTGACGGTGTGGAGCAATCCGTTCGCCATGCAGTATCCCGTGCCCGCAGACGGACGGGGACTCAACCCGCTCCTGCAGAATCCCGGCATGATCATCCATCCGCCGCTGCTTTTCCTCGGATACGCCGGCTTTGCCATCCCGACATGCCTGGCCCTCGCGGAGGCGCTGTCCGGAGAGCAGGAAAACGGGCGCCCCTGGTACGTTTTCACGCGCACCTTCATGCTGCTGGCCTGGGCCTTCCTTTCCGCGGGCATCCTGCTCGGCGCCTGGTGGGCGTACATGGAACTCGGCTGGGGCGGCTACTGGGCTTGGGATCCCGTTGAGAACTCGTCCCTCATCCCGTGGCTTTTCGCGACGGCCACCTTCCATACCATTGTAGTCGAGAGACGCAGGCAGATTTTACGGAGGACCAATATCTTCCTCATCAGCCTGACGACTCTCTCGAGCTTCTTCGCCACCTATCTCGTCAGAAGCGGCGTCATCGATTCCGTGCACGCCTTCGGGCAGGGTCCTGTGGGGAAGCCGCTTCTCATCTTCATTCTGGCATCCCTTGCCCTCATCACCGCCGTTTCGTGGCAGGCGAAGCCCCACGGCAACCGCTTCTCCGATCCGGCGAGCCGCGAAGGCCTGCTCGTCCTCGCCTCCTGGATACTCATCGCCGTGGGCTTCATCATCGCCACGGCAACCATGTGGCCCGTCATCAGCCGTCTCTGGACGGCGTCCCCGCAGGGTCTCGACGCGTCCTTCTATAACCGCGTCTGCCTCCCCCTGGGAACGGTTCTCATCGCCCTCGCGGCCTTCTGCCCGCTTCTCGGCTGGTCCGGTAAAATCTCCAGGGCGCAGGCGGCTGTGGCGCTTGCCGCGGCGCTGATCGCGGCCGGCGTTATCTGGGCCCTCGGCTACAGACAGACGCTACCCCTCGTGACGTCAGCCTTTGCTGCCGCTGCCGCCGCGGCGCTCATATGGATGGCCGTAAGCCGCCTTGCCGGCAGGGGGGCCGGGTTCAGCCCCGCGGCCATCGGCATCCATATCGGCGTGATCCTCATCACTCTTGGCATCTCCTTCTCGGGTCCCTACAAGATGGAAGAGGAGCTCACCTTCACCGCGAACGGCAGCGCGAAGCTTGGCGCCTACACCATCAGCATGAAGAAGCTCAATCAGGGAGAGGAGCCCGGCTACGAGTACCTGGAGCCCGTCCTCGAGGTACAGAAGAACGGGAAGGTTCTCGGCACCCTCCGTCCGCAGAAAAGAGCGTATGACAAATTCCAGGGAATGCTCTTCACCGAGGTGGACGTTATCCCGGGCCTCGGAGAGGAAGTCTACGCCTCGGTTTCCGGCATGGACAGCCGCGAAAACGTCATCTGCAAGGTAAGCATCGAACCCGGGGTCAACTGGCTGTGGATTGGCGGAGCCGTCATGTCCATTCTGCCGCTTCTGGCCCTGCGCCGCAGGAAACGTATGCCGCATGACCCAGATTGAGCTCAGAAAAGTAGCGAAGACGTTCGGAGCGAAACTCATCCTGAGGGACGCCACCTGCCGTTTTGACGCCGGAACCGTTTCCCTCATCACGGGGGAAAACGGCGCCGGCAAATCAACGCTGCTCCGCATCATCGCCGGCCTGACGGCCCCCTCGGCGGGAAGTGTGCAGATCACGCCCGACGACACACGCATCGGCTATCTCGGGCATTCCACGTTTCTCTATCCGGCCCTGACCGCACTGGAGAACCTTGCCTTCTGGCAGAAAGCCTGCGGGCTCGCCTCAGACAGAAAGACGCTTACGGACATGCTCGGGCACGTGGGGCTTGCCCGTCACGCCCTGACCCACGCGGGCGTCTTCTCGCGCGGCATGAAGCAGCGCCTCAGCCTTGCCCGCGTCCTCCTGCAGAAGCCGGGCATCCTGCTTCTGGACGAGCCGGGCACAGGCCTAGACGCGGCCTCGCACGGGCTCCTCGATGAGGAAATCCGGAACGCCGCGGCGCGCGGCGCCTGCGTCATCGCGGTGAGCCATGACGTGGAGCACGACAGGGCGCTCGCGGACGCCATATATGTCATACGGGACAGGGTGCTCGAAAAGACGTATTCCCGGGAAGAGGGAGGCGCTTCATGCTGAACCTCACGCTGGCCATGGCCAGGAAGGATCTTTCCGTCACCCTCACCCGCAGCGCGGGCCTCGTGCAGGCCCTGCTTCTGGGACTTCTGCTCATATTCATGTTCAGCCTGTCCCGGAAAGCCGGGGACACGGTCTCCCCGCAGACGGCAGCCACCATTTTCTGGCTGGCTTCCTCTTTCTGCCAGGTGCTCATTTTCAACACGCTCTACTCCTATGAGGAAGGCACGGGCGCGCGCCTCGCCCTTCTGCTCGTGCCCGCGCCCGTCACGGGGGTGTGGCTCGGGAAAGGGCTCGCCGGGCTTATTCTGATTCTCATAAGTCAGGCTGTCTTTCTTCCCGCGTCCGTGGTCTTCATGGACCAGAGCATCGCGGGCGGCGTGACGGAGGGCTTCCTCATGCTCTTTCTCGCCGACACAGGCCTCGCGGCGCTGGGATCCCTGCTGGGCGCGCTCTCACAGGGCCAGGCCGCCAGAGAGTCCCTGCTCAGCCTGCTCATCTTTCCCCTGATTATTCCCCTGCTCCTCGCCGCCATCACCGTGTTTTCCGCCTTCTTCGGCGAACCGGCCTCAGGCGCGCTTTCGTCATGGCTCGGCTTCGCCGCGGCCTTTGACGCCGTCTTTCTGGGAGCGGGCCTTCTGCTTTTCCGCTTCATCTACTCAGGAGAGGACTGATGCCTCAGAAGCACTTTCCCTGGAGTCTTGTCTTCTGCACCGCCGGCGCCATAGGGCTCGCCGCGGGACAGTGGTTCATCTTCGCCTACGCGCCCGTGGAGCAGACCATGGGCCCCATCCAGAAGATTTTCTACATTCATCTGCCCCTCTCCTGGTGGGCGCTGGTGAGCTTTTTCGTGGTCTTCATCTGCTCCGCGGGCTATCTCGCGAAGCGCAGGGAGAGCTTTGATCTGGCCGCCCGGGCCGCAGCCGAAATCGGCGTGGTCCTCACCTCGCTCTGCCTCATCACGGGCATCATCTGGGGCCGCCGCTCCTGGGGCGTATGGTGGACCTGGGACCCCCGCCTCTCCACGGCCCTCGTCATGTGGTTCGTGTACGTGGCCTACCTCATCTTGGGGTCTCTGGCCGCCTCCCCGCAGAGAAAGGCTCTCGTGCGCTCCGTGCTCGGCATCGTGGCCTTCCTGGACGTGCCGCTCGTCTTCCTCTCGGCCCGCATGTGGCGGTCCGTGCATCCGGCCGTCTTCGCGAGCCGGGAGGGCGGGCTCGAGCCGGAAATGAAGCTCACCGTCTTTGTCTGCGTGGGCGCCATGGGCCTTCTCTGGCTGGGTCTCTTCCTTCTGAGAAAGACCCAGCTCACGCAGGAAAGCCGGATTGACAGACTGCTCTTCAGGGCCGGGGAACAGGAAAATCAGGACACGTTCCGTAAAAAATAAGGTGGACACCATGACTGAACAGTGGATTATGTACGCTGGCATAGCCGTCTGGATCGGCATCGGCCTCTACACCGCCTTTATAGCGGTGAAGCAGGCCGCCCTCACCAGAAAGATTGAAACGCTCGAGCTTCTTGGCGGACGCGGCCGGGACCGCGGATAAACACGGGAACGCACATGACCGATACTCGCAGAAAAGGCTTCATTGTCTGTCTCTTCGCCGGCATCCTCGCCATGCTGGCCGTGACGCTCTACGCCCGTCTCACTGAGCCCTCCCTCGTGCAGCACAGCCACACGCAGGCCTCTCCGGCCCAGGAAAACACCATGCCGCAGAGCGAGATTGGCAGGCTCATGCTGAGCCTGCAGGAGAATCCCAACGATCCCGCGGCCCTCATCGCCCTCGGATCCGAGCTCATCAGGAACGGTGAGCTCCAGTCGGCGCGCACCTTCCTGGAACGCGCCGAGACCGCGGACGTGAACAATCCCGATCCGTCCTATCTCCTCGGCTACATCAGCCACCTCGAGAAAAAAGAGGACGAGGCCATCCGCTATATGGAAAAATCCCTGAGCATAAAGGAGCAGCCCGCCGTCCACTACAGCATCGGCACGATCTACTGCTATTTCCTGAACCAGAAGGACAGGGCCAGGGACCACTGGAACAGGGCCCTTGCCATGCCCGGATGCTCGGACGTGCAGAAAAAGCTCATAGAGGCTGAGCTCAGGAAATTCGGCCAGAACTAGGCCTTACGGAAAAGCGCGTTTTCAGCTCCGTCATTTCCGTGAAAAGCCGCGGAAAACTCCGGGGAAAGCCTGAACCGGGGCGTTCCATTATTTAAGAAAAATCAGATAGTTGGAAGAGGCTGGCCGTCCGCGGGGGGATCCGGGGGCGGCTTGCCTCTTTCCTTTTCTAAGGGTAAGAAATTTCTCTTAAACACGCGAACCAGAGAGGTTTTCTTTCCCCATGGCAAAACAGAACCGGCCCGCAGCAGCACCTGTCACCGTCACGGCTCCAGGCCCCCGCCCGTCCAGCCTCATCTTTTTCTCCCGCTTCGGGTTTTTCTTTCTTGCCCTGTGCCTTTTCTCGGCCGGCTTTCTCGCCGGCGTGCTCGTGCACCAGGCCATGAACGATCACTCAGGGGCCCAGGCGCAGTCCTTCCAGAGCGCTCCCGCGCCCCGGCAGCAGGCAGCGGAGCCGCAGCAGAACCAGGCCCCTGACAGGGCCACCGCAGCCCGTATTGCCGAACTCGAAAAGGCCGTCATCAGGAATCCCTCAGACAGGGACGCCTTCGTGGAGCTCGGCAACCTGTACTTCGACTCGGATCAGGCGAAGCTTGCCATCCTGGCCTACGAGAACGCCCTGCGTCTCAGGGCGGACGATCCCGGCGTCACGACAGACCTCGGCGTCATGTACCGCCGCGATGGCCAGTACCAGAAGGCGCTTGACTGCTTCAGGAAAACCCTGGCAATCGAGCCGGGACATCCTGTCGCCCTCTTCAATACGGGCATTGTCTTCTATTACGACCTGCACGACGCGGCGGGCGCGCGCAAAGCCTGGGAAGAACTCGTGAAAACCCACCCGAACGCGAAGGCCCCTGACGGCACCCCCGTCACGGAACTCCTGAAACAGTTGAAATAAACGCGGGAGCCCGGCAGGTGCCGGGAATCCGCGGATTCAGACAAGGCCTGAAGAAATGAACTTTCTCAAACATCCCGGCGTCAGATTCCTTTTCCTTCTTCTTTTCTGCTCTTTTCTGCCTCTCCTGAACGCTCAGGCCGGCCCCTATCTCGGCAATCCGAACCAGCCGCCGCACCTGCCCGGTCAGGCCGCGCCCAGCGTCCTGCAGCATCCCAACGGTGCGGGACACGCTCCCGCGGCGCACAGGGGACAGGCCCCGAAGCAGGCCCCGGCACAGGCGCCCTCCGCGTCGGGCATGCCAGACAAGAACCATCCCTATCTCGGCGATCCCTCACAGCCTCCGAGGCTTCCCGGCGGCTTTGATCCTTCCATGGCGGGCCAGCCCATCCAAGTCCCCTCAGTCCTGAGGGACGAGAACCTCGTTCTCACTCCCTACCTGAGCGTCCTGACCGATCCCACCTCCTCCATGAACATTGACGAGGTGACGCAGCCCGAAAACGACCAGAAATTCACGAGATTCAGGCCGGAAACCTTTACCGCCGGCGCGGGCGCCTGCTGGCTGCGCTTTTACCTGCAGCCCGTCCCCGAAGGCACGAGGCCTGAAACATTCCTCCTCGACATGGGAGAGTCCCTGCCCGGCGAACCGGTACTCTACTCTCCCGCTCCCGGGGAAAACGGCAAAACAGAATGGAAGGAAAGCCGTCCCGGCCAGAAGGGCGTCATGGTTCTGCCCGCAGCCGGAACAGCCATGGCAGCCTGCTACATCAGGCTGGACGGCATGCCCGGAACATGGTTTGCTCCTGTCATCCGCACGCCACATGACGCGGCCACGGACTGGGGCAGCCTTTACAAGATGGCCGCCATGGTGGCCATGGCCATCATTCTGGCCATCTGCCTCCTGCGCGGTCTCGTGGAGCAGGGCTACTGGCGCACGTTCTCCGTCCTCTACCTCATCTGCGCCCTCGGGCAGGCCGTTCTCGGCGTGCCCTCCGCGACGGGCCCCCTCAGCGTACGGGGCATCTGCGCCGTCATCGCCCCAGGTGTCGCCATGTTTTTCCTGCCGCTCATCGGGCGATCCCTCATGCGCACGCGTGAAAACGCGCCGGTTCTCGATCTCCAGTATCTTTTCCTGAGCCTCCTCGGGCTCATTTACGCGGCCGTCTCCCTCATCCCGTCCCTGCGCTGGCTCTCCCGCTTCACCGAAATCTGGCCTCTGGCCATGTTCGCGCTCGTGCCCACCACGGTGGCTGCCTGCCTCAGGGGACTGCCCGGATCCTTCCGCTTCCTGCTAGGCTGCGTCATCCCGCCGGCGGCGGTTCTGGCCGGCATTCTGGGTATGAAGGCCGGCTATCCGCCCCATCTTCTGGCCTCCCTGCCGCTCTGGGGCATCGCCCTGGGCGCCCTGCTCGTCACGGCCTTCTCCCAGCCCGTACGCAGACAGTCCGGCCGCGGCCTCGTGCTTGACGCGGGACCGGCCCAGGCGCCGGTACAGGCTCCGTCTACCCCGGATGGCGGACTCAGCCTCGGGGAACCCGAATCTCCCGCCACTCTGCCGGAACCTGCCGCGAAAGAAGGCCTCGACCTTGAGATGGGGCCGGAATCCACGCCCTCTGCCGGCGCCGCAAACGGGAACGCGGACGAGGCCGGAAATCCCGGCACGGAAGAGCCCGCCGTTTCCGAATTCAACCTGCAGGAGATTATGCAGCGCACCAGCCAGAAGGTCGCCGGCCAGGCTGAAGAGCGCGGCACAGGCCTTTCCTGGTTCATGGCTCCGGATCTCGGCCTCTGGTACAGGGGCTGCGGGGAGGAACTTGCGGCTATCCTCTCGGACCTTCTCTCCGAAGGCACGGAGCAGCTTTCAAAGGGCGGATCCCTGCGCTGCTCGGTGAAGAAGATTCCCGGATCCCGCAGCGCGGGGGGGCTTCTCTTCTCCCTGAACGTGCAGGGGCTTGACGCGAAGAAGCCCAACAGCTTCAGGAGCCTCGGCCGCGCCGCGCGCCTCGCGGCCCTTTCAGGCGGCTATCTGAGCCTTGAGTGCCGCGGCAGCGAGACTATGCTGAACTTCACGCTGAACCTGACCGAAGTGAAGGAGCACGGGGAAAAGCCGTCCGCCCCTGAGGCGGAAGACGCGGCGCGCCCGGCAGAGCCGGAACAGAAGGCCGGGCCCGCGTACAGGGCCATACTCCTCGCTGACAATCCCAATGTATCCGCTGAAATCCTCGGCATCCTGAGGGAAGCCGGGTGCGGCGTGAAGCAGGCCGCCGATTCCTCAGAGCTCATGAAGCTCTTTGATGACAGACATCCCGCGGATCTCATCATCTTCCAGGGAAGGTCAGCCTCGGCAGCGAGCAGCCTGCTCCTCGCCGGCGTCAGGGAATTCTGCCGCCAGAAGAAACTCAGGCTGCCCGTCCTTCTCGCGTACACGCCGGATCAGACGAGCTGGCCCGACATGGCGAGAACAGGCTTCACCCACGCCCTGACTTTGCCCGTGGACAGGGAGGCGCTTCTCGGCACCCTGTCTGACATCGGGAAAGACCGTCCGGAGAGCGTGGTGAATCTGACGCCGGACCTTCAGGTGAACGACGTTCCGGATCTCTTCGGCAGCGCTCCGGCCTCCCGGAGCGGCGGAGCCGCTGCGGCGAGCTCCCTCGACATCGACCTTGGACCTGAACCGCAGGACCCCGTAACGAAGAAAGCCCCTGCGGATAATACGCTTCCCATCAACATCGCCTTTGACAACGCCCTTCTCAGGGCACGGGCCGGCCTTGCCTCAGGGCGCATGGCCGACGTGGCCGCCGCGGCCTCTGACATCGCCCGGGCCGCGGAAGGGGCCCGCATGGAAGCCCTCTACAGGATAGCCTCCCTGGTGGACAGGGCGGCACGCGCCGGCGATGCCTCAGCGGTCCACGAGCTTCTGCCGGAGCTTTCCGGAGCGGTGGAAAGAAAAATACGGGAACTGAACATTCAACGTTAAGGAGTAACCATCATGTACAGCAAAATTCTGATCCCCGTTGACGGCAGGGAAGGCGCCTGGCGCGCCATCCGCGTGGCCACGCAGGCTTCCAAGATCTGCGATGGTGAAATCATCCTCCTCCACGTCGAAGAACCTTCCTCAGAGCTTCTGTCGGGCAGCGGCAAAAGGTCCGTCGACGACATGAAGAGCGAAGACGGCCTGAAGCGGATCCAGCCGGTGAACGACTACCTGGACAGCGTGAAAATCCCCCATCGCCTTCTCGTGAAAAGAGGCATCGTGCCTGACACCATCATCCGCGTCGCCCATCAGGAAGGCTGCGATCTCATCGCCATGTTCACGGACGGCCCCCAGTCCCTCGGCGAAGTGATTTTCGGATCCACCACCCAGCGCGTGCTCAAGGGCATCGATATCGATCTCCTTTCCGTGCGCAAGTAGAAGGACACGGGACGTGATCCTTCTTCTGGAGCTGGGCCTTGTCTTCTTCCACCTGCTGGCCTGGGTGGCCGTGGGCCACGCCCTCCTCACGAAACGCGATCCGCGTTCCGCGCTGGGCTGGTCCGTCGTCGTCCTGTTCATGCCGGTGGTCGGAGTCATCGCCTATGCCATTTTCGGCATAGGACGCACCGAGAGCCGCGCGGCGGCCATCATGCGCCATAACGCCGCGCTCGCTCCGGGCTATACGCACCCCGCTCTCGGAACGAAGGTCCCCGAGCAGATTCCCGAACAGATCCGGCACATGGAAATGCTCGGCCGCCATCTCACGCAGCAGCATCTCTGCGGCGGCAACAGCATCGAGCCCCTCGTCAACGGCAACGAGGCCTATCCTGCCATGCTGGAGGCCATCCGCCGGGCGAAGGATCACGTCTACCTGCTCACCTATATCTTCAACTCCGGAGAGGTGGCCGACAGCTTCGCGGAGGAACTCACCGCAGCCGTGCAGCGCGGCGTGGACGTGCGCATCCTCCTCGACGGCCTCGGGCGCTTCTATTCCTTCAGAACGCCCGTCAGAAGGATCGCCAAGGCCGGCGCACGGGTCGCCTATTTTCTGCCCCCGAGGCTCTTCCCGCCGAATCTCATGATCAACCTGCGCGACCACAGGAAACTCCTTGTCTGCGATGACGTGGCCTTCACGGGCGGCATGAACATCGCAGACTACCATGTGGTCCTGCCAGGGCGCAGGCACTGCGTGCAGGATATGCAGTTCTGCTGTCAGGGGCCCATCACGAGGGAGCTGCGCAGGGCCTTTCTCATGGACTGGGGCTTTGCCACGGGAAAGTACGACACGGCGCTGCCGGAAAGAAGCCCGGAGCGCGTGGGCAGATCCCTGTGCCGCATTGTCATGGACGGCCCCGGCGGCAGCACCGATCCGCTGAACGACCTTATCGCTGGCAGCATCAGCAACGCGCTGAAGAAAGTGCGTATCATGACGCCCTATTTCCTGCCGTCGAGGGAAATTTACTCGTCGCTGCGCACGGCCGCGGAAAAGGGCGTGGACGTCAAAGTCATCCTCCCCGCAAAAAACAACCTCTTCTACGTGCACTGGGCGACGTTCAGGCTGCTCAGGCCGCTTCTGCAGGCCGGAGTCAGGGTCTTCTATCAGAAGCCGCCCTTCGCCCATACCAAGCTTCTGGCCATCGATGACTACTACTGCCAGATAGGCTCGGCCAACTACGACGCGCGCAGCCTCAGGCTGAACTTCGAGCTCAATACGGAAATTTTTGACACGGCCTTTAACGGCGTCATCTCGTCCTTCATGGAAGAAAAGCTCAGGGACAGCCGGGAAATCACGACAGACATACTCGACAGCTTCAGCCTCTTCAAAAAACTCCGCAATGCTGCCTTCTGGCTCTTCTCTCCCTACCTGTAAGCCGGGGAAAAAACAGCCATATGTCTCTGACGCCCAAAAACGGCTTCTGACGGCCTTTCAGGACTCTTTCCGTATCTCGAAAAAAGAACGCCGCCCCGTCCCTGTTGCCTGACGGAGCGGCGCCTGTAACTGCCGGGCTATTCGACAGTAACACTCTTGGCCAGATTCCTAGGCTGGTCCACATCCTTGCCCAGGTAATCGGAAGTCTCGTAACTGAAGAGCTGCAGGGCGGGCAGCACGAAGAAGGCCGTTAAGGGCTTGCCCACATCAGGGATGACCCAGATATCGTCGCCTTTGACGTCGCAGCCCTCGTTGGTGAGGGTGATGACGCGTCCCTGCCTGGCCTGGATTTCCACGATATTGGAAACGACCTTGGGCAGAAGCTCGTCCTTCAGGGCCAGGGCGAACGTGGGGAAGGTCTGATCGATGAGCGCGATAGGACCGTGTTTCATCTCGCCGGCGGCGTAGCCCTCGGCGTGGATGTAGGAGAGCTCCTTCAGCTTGAGGGCGCCCTCGAGAGCCATGGGATAGCAGTGGCCGCGGCCCAGGTAGAAGAAGTTTTTCGCCCTTGCGTACTTGCGGGAAAGCTCCCTAGCCTTCTCATGCATATCGGGCAGGGCTTTTTCCAGTTTTCCGGACAGATCCAGAAGGGAGCGTATGACCGACTTTCTGAATCCGGCGTCCGTGACGCCCCTGCGCCCTCCCCAGTAGAGGGCCATGAGGCAGAGCATGAGCATCTGGCTGCACATGGCCTTGGTGGACGCCACGCTGATTTCGGGACCGGCCTGGGTATAGAGGACGGAATCCGCCTCGCGGGCGATGGAGGAGCCGACGACGTTGCAGAGCCCAAGCAGGGGCACGCCGTTCTTTTTCGCGATGCGCAGGGCGGCCAGGGTATCGGCCGTCTCACCGCTCTGGCTGATGACGAGGACCATGTCCTTCTTTCCGAGAAGAAGCCTGTCGCGGTACCTGAACTCGGAGGCGATCTCTACCTGAACGGGAATCTGCGCCCAGTTCTCGATGAGGTAGCGTCCCCAGAGCCCAGCGTGATAGGACGTGCCGCAGGCAACGATATGAAGCCTTTCCGGCACGTTGAGGCTGTCGAGCTCGCGCAGGCGCACGCTGCCTTCCTCCGGATCCACCCTGCCGGTGAGGCCGTCGACAATGACGCGGGGCTGCTCGAAGATTTCCTTGAGCATGAAGTGGCGGTAGCCGCCCTTCTGGGCTGACTGCATATCCCACTTGATGGTCATGACCTGGTGGGTAACGGGCTTCAGGCCGCCAATGGTGAAAATCTGATAGCCCCCGTGGTCGACCTTCACGAGCTCGCCATCCTCGAGAAAGACCACCTGGCGGGTGTACTGCAGGAAGGCGGGGATATCGGAAGCAACAAAGAACTCGCCCGTGCCCACGCCCATGATGAGGGGCGCGGAAAGACGGGCCGCGTAGAAGGTGTCCGGATCCTCCTGGCTCATGAGGCAGACGGCGTAGGCGCCGTGGGCCATGGACAGAGCCCTGGAGAAGGCTTTCAGGAGGTCGGGCTCGCTCTTCCGGCATTCCTGGACAAGATTGACGAGGACTTCGGTATCTGTCTCGGAGCTGAACGTGTAGCCTTTGGACTCGAGATCAGCCTTGATCTCGAGATAGTTTTCGATGATGCCGTTGTGCACGATGGCGAGGGTGCCGTCATTGCTCATCTGGGGATGCGCGTTGCGGACGGCGGGTTCGCCGTGCGTAGCCCACCGGGTGTGGCCCATGCCTGTGGTGGCCGTGGACGGGGGTTCTTTGCTCAGCAGATCCTCAAGCGCGGAAAGCTTGCCTCTGGCGCGCACGATCCTGAACCTGCCCTGCTGAACGGAGGCGACGCCCGCGGAATCGTAGCCGCGGTACTCCAGATGATGCAACCCCTCGATGACGACGGGGATGGCCGGGCGGTAGCCCGAATAACCGATGATACCACACATAGTGCTTTTCCCCTCCTGAAGAAGGGTTGTTTGAAGAACAGAAAAACGGGGGGAAACGGCCGGTTACATGTTCTTGCGGTCGATAGCGTCCTGATTCATGATATTGATTTTGCTCTTGTCGGCGATTTCCTGGAGGAAGGCCTCATAGACGCTCTCGATGCGTTCACGCTGCGTAAGGTTGGACATGAATCCTTCGAACTGGCTCCAGTCCTTGTCCGAGGGATCGATGATTTTCGCGGTACGGCAGACGAGCACGCCGGACTCATTCTGGGTGGACACGGCGAAGACAGTGGGAATCCACTGGCCGAGCGGGGCGCTGAAGAGGGCCTCGTCAAGAGCCTGCTGGGCATTGAAGGGAGCCATGGCGCCGCCTCTGTCAACGGGTTCGGAGGTTTTCACCCGGCCTTTGAGGGAGTCGGGCACCGTGCCCTTCTGGAGATCCTTCAGGGCGGCCTCGAGCACCTTCTTCCCGGCTTCCTTGCCGGCCTCTGCGCGGATCATGCCCTCAACTTCGGCCTTCACGTCGGCGAAATCCCTGAATGTGGCGGGCACGGACTTGTCCACGCGCACGATGACGTAATTGTCTCCGGCCTCGAGGGGAACATCCACGGAGTGCCCGCTGCCGGTCTTGAAGATGGTGTCCGCGCCCTCTGGGGTAACAGAAAGCTTCTGCTGCAGGTCGGCTTTCGCGAGGAGATCGATTTTCTCGGCTTTGAGGCCGTACTTCTGCGCGGCATCCGCAAGGGACCTGCCGAGAATATTTTCCTCGATGAGGGAGTCGAGCACGTCGTTGACCCTGGACTTGCCGTTCGTCTTCGCGATGTCAGCGGCAATCTGATCCTTCACCTCGTCAAACGGTTTGACGCGCGCGGCCTTTTTATCCTCCACAAAGATGAGATGCAGGCCGAACTGCGTCCTGACGGGACCGACAACCCTGCCCTTCTCCGCGGCGAAAGCAGCCTTTTCAAATTCGGGCACGGTCATGCCGGGCTCGACCCAGCCCACGCTGCCGCCCTTGCCGGCGGCCTGGGGAGCGTTATGGGCGTCGGCGACCTCGGCGAAGGACTTTCCGGAGGCGAGTTCTTTCTGAATAGCGGCCACCTGCGCCTCGGCCTTCTTCACGTCCTCTGCGGAGGCGTCCTTGGCCAGGGGCACAAGGATATGGGAAACGAGCACCCTGTCAGGCTCGCTGAAATCGGACTGATGGGCGTCGTACCACTTTCTGGCCTCATCGGCGGAAATGCTCTTCGGATCCACGAGATGGGCGGGATCCACCGCGACATATTCCACGGAGACCTTCTGCGGCACGGCGAAGAGCTGCTTGTGGGCTTCGTAGTATTTGCGGCTTTCTTCCTCCGGAGGAACAGGCATATCGCCCGCTGCGGAGGCGGGGAGATAGATATACTCGGCCACGCGCTGCTGCTTCAGGAAGTTGTAGCGGCTGCGGGGCTCGCTCGGATCAAGCCAGACGCCGCCGGCAACGAAGGCAGCCATTTTCTCCTGAAGAAGCTGGCGGGTGAGGGCGGCCTCAAACTCAGCTGGGCTCTGGCGCTGCTGGCGGAGAACATTGGTGTACAGCGCGGGATCGAACTGTCCCTTGTCGTTGCGGAAGGCGGGGATATTTTCCACGTACTTCCGGAGTTCCAGGGGAGAGACGGAGAAGCCGTTTTTGCTGGCTTCCTGAACGAGGAGTTCCTCGGAGAGGAGGCTCTGGAAAACCTGATGCCCGAGCTGGGATTTGTCCTGATCGGTCCAGCGTCTGCCGGGGTTCGACTGGTTGGCCTGCTCCTCGGCCCTGCGGTACGCCATCTCGAAGGTCTGGAAGGTGATGGGCTGGCCGTTGACCATGGCCACGACGTTGACGGAACCGGTATCCGTGATGCTGCCGATGCCCCAGAAGACAAAGACCAGAATGATGATGCCGAAGGCGAGTTTGACGCCGAAAGACTGAGAGTTGGAACGGATGAGGTCGAGCATGTTTTCTCCGCTTTTAGGAACGCTTGAAAAGAGAGAGCCGCGTGAGCGTACTGAAATGCTGATTAGTAGCCGGATTGGGGGCAAAACTCAAATACGGAAAAAGAGCAGCCCGGGAAGGGGCGGCTACTCACCGAAAAGCTTCACGGGATCGTACTCCGTGAGAGGCTTGTGACCGGTGAGGAATTCCTTCTCCACGGCCATAACCTTCTGAAATTTCTGCTTGTTAGAGACGCTCACAGGAGCGCTGCGGGGGTTGAGGGCTTTGGAGGGATCGATGAACTGGCCGTTTTTGCGCAGGCGGAAGTCGAGGTGCGGGCCTGTCGCGAGGCCGGTCATCCCCACAAAACCGATAACCTGGCCCTGGGAAACCTGCGAGCCGTTCCTGAGGCCGCGGGCGAATCCGGAGAGATGGGAATAGAGGGACTCGAGCCCGTCGGCATGGGCGATGATGACGCGGTTGCCGGACTGGCCGCCCCAGCCCCGTGCCGTCACCACGCCATCGCTCACGGCCTTGATGGGCGTGCCGGTGGGGGCCGCGTAGTCAACGCCCTGATGGGGCCTCGAATAGCCCAGGATGGGGTGCTTGCGGGACATGGAGAAGCGCGAGGTGATGCGCGTCACGGCGAGGGGAGCCTGAAGAAAGGCCCTGTGGGTGTTCTCGCCTTTGGCGTTGTAGTAGGCGTCCTTTCCGTTCGAGGGAAAGAGGAAGGTCTCGAAGGTGTGCCCGGAGGAAGTGAAGCTCGCGGCGAGGATGCGGCCATAGCCGTAGTAATTGCCGTTCTGGTAGCGCTTTTCCACGGCGATGGCGAAAGAATCGCCCGGATGGACGTCCTTGAGGAAGTTGATTTCCGTGCCGAAAACCTCGGCCAGCATGGCGGCGAGGCGCGGGGACTCGCCCATGTCGGCCACGGCCTGGAAAATGTCGTCGCGCACGATGCAGACCACGCCGGTAAGGGCGATGCGGTAGGAGACGTTCTCGAGGCGGGCCACAGGTTCGTCGCCCTCGACCACGAGGCGCTTTCTGGGATCGATTTCGTATTCGAGGCGCTTGATGCATCCCGTGCCGTCGCACACGATGCTGTAGAAGTGCCCGGGCAGCCAGGAGCGGTTGTATCTGCGGGCCGCGGACAGAAATTCGCGGCGGCTCGAGGGATCGGCGCCCCTGAAGATGGTGTCCTCGTCCTCGCCGTTTCTGAGCGTGCCCTTGCGCACGATGCGCCTGGCCTCCGGAGCCAGTGAGGAGGAGGCCCCGGTATCCGAGGAATAGGCCGTGGGATCGCCGGAGTCGTCATCGTCGCCGCCGAGTTCCCGGTAGGTGGAAGAGCCGTCAGGGCTGGGGGCGTTGTCGCCGCCGTCCTGGCCCTCGCCGGTCACGGCGCCCGCTTCCCCGTCCACGTCCACGCCGGGACTGAGGGTCACGGGAGAGGTGTCAGACGGGGGCTGGTAGCCCGGAAGCGGGGAATCCGCGTCATTTCCGCCGGAGTCTGCGTCAGCAGTACCGAGGCTTACCCCCGTGGCCGCAGCCGCGGCGCCGAGAGCAGCGCCTATGCTTTCCCTGCCGCTCTGCCCGCCGCCTCCGTCCTCATCCCCGGAACCGCGGGAACGGCTCCTTTCCCGGGAGGCAGAGTGATGGCGGGAAGAACTGCCGGTATGTTTGTAACTTTGTTCCTTTCTCTCCTTCGCGAAGGCGGACGCCGGTCCGGCGGTGCCACAGTCCGGGGGAGAGGGCAGAATCTGCGCCAGCGCGAAAGCGAAAAGCAGAAAACAAACAAAAACAGATAAATAGGGTTTCTGACCGTTTTTAAACATAGCAGGCAATTTTATTCCCGGGCCCTCTCTTTGTCCATATCCGGAGGGGAGCCGGAGCCTCGGCCGATCACACTAAAAGATCAATAATTTCAACGTATTAAAACTTGTTTAAATTATTAAAATAGGATATGGTTTCTTTCCGTGAAAAAGGGAGGGGAAAGGCCCCTGCCAGAGGCGGTGTTTTCCGCCCTTTTTGTGCCCTGCGCATAAAAAGGAACACTGAGGAACACAGCAAGGAACAAAAAATACATGTGTTTTTTCCTTAAAAATCAGCCTGTTATATGAGTTACGAACAAAATGACATTTTATACCCCCCTGAGAGGTGTTCCTTTTTGTCACCAATTGTTCCTTATTCCGGGAAGATAGGAACAATGCACATTCCGATGTTCCTTTCACGCCTTGTTACGAACATCATAAAATTAAATGAATACGGGAAGTTATCTCAGTTACGCACATTCTGACAGAGATTCTTCCTTCTTTGAAAGAAATATGAAAATAACTATTAACAGGGAACACTGCGTGGACGGACTCCAGAAAGCCGGCAACGTCACGCCCGCAAGGGCAGCCACCGTCATGCTGAAGACCACGTGGATCAGAACCGACAGGGCGGGAAAGAGCATCACGCTCATGGCCTCGAACGGGTATACAGAGTACCTCGGCACCTATCCGGCCGAAGTGGAGAAGGACGGATTCGTGGGCGTGTACGGAAAGTCCCTCGCGGATCTGCTCCGCGCCCTGCCGGAGGGCAGCGTGGACATGTTTACGGACAGGCGGGGCCGCAACCTGGTCATCTCTCAGGGAAGCAGGCTTTACAAACTGCCGGCAAGCAACAGGGAATGGTTCCAGCCCCTCATCCCTTTCCCCGGAACCGGAACCGTGGGCTGGTCCGGTGAAGAACTCCTAGACATCATAGACCGCGTCTTCTTCTGCATTCTGGATGACGAGGACAGCCCCCTCGGCTGCCTCTGCATCCATCCGGAGGGAAATGGCGGGATAGACTTCTGCGGGCTCAACGGCTGCCGCGCCGCCCTGGTGAGGATCACAAACAGCGCTCTCCACGGGAAACTTCCCGGAGAAGGCATCCTCATCCAGAAAAAGTATCTCGCCGACATCAGAAGGCTCATTTCCCCCGGGGAAATCGAAATCGGCCTCACTCCCAGGCGTTTCTTCATCAGAAACCGCGGCGCCAGGGATATGGTGAGCATCCCGCTTGCGCAGTTCGCGTATCCCGACTACTCAGTTTTCTTTGACAGGATGAAAGCGGACACCTGTTCCATCGTGCGGGTCAGCAGGAGCGAGTTCTCCGACGCCCTGGTCCGCAGCCTGATTTTCAACACCAGGGATGAGAACAGCGTGGCCATCAGCATCGGGAAAAACAGCCTGACCATCGCCTCTAGCGGCAAGTCAACGGGGTCGGCCACGGAAACCATCGCGGCGGACTGCCGGAGCACGGTGGAACATCTCGTCTTCGTTACGAGGGTACTGGCCGAACTGCTCTCCCACTTCGGAACCGGCAGCCTGACAATGCGGATCGCGTCCGGAACCGGCCCCTGTTCCTTCCAGACCGATACGGACGAAAACTACGCTGTCATAGCCATGCCCGAAAGCACTCCGATGACAGGCCTGTAGCGGGGCATGGCGGAAACGGCGCCGCCGTTCCCGGAAGCACAATGCCCGTTCCCGTGAAAACAGAATAAATTTCCGTAAATACTGACAGTTGCCGAAGTTACGAACAGAAAAAAACGATACTCTATTCTTTGGGAAAAATATGAAGATAGCTATTAACAGAGAACACTGCGTTAACGGACTCCAGAAAGCCAGCAACATCACTCCGGCCAAGGCCGGCGCCTCCATGCTGCGGACCATGTGGATCAGGACCGACAGGGAGAAAAAGAGCATTTCGCTCATGGCCACGGACGCGAGCACGGAGTACATCGGCACCTATCCGGCCGAGGTGGAGGAGGACGGACTCGTCGGCGTGCAGGCGAAATCCGTCACGGATCTGCTCCGCGCCCTGCCCCAGGGCATTGTGAACATGGCCACGGACGAGGAAGGCCACAATCTGGTCATCAGCCAGGGAAGCAGGCTCTATAAGCTGCCCACAAGCAACGAGGAATGGTTCCAGCCCTTCACGCCCTTCCCCGAGGCGGACACGGTGACCTGGTCCGGCGAGGTGCTCGTGAGCATTATCGACCGCATCTTCTTCTGTATCATGGACGACGATGACAGCCCCCTGGGCTGCCTCTTCATCCAGCCCAAGGATAACGGCGAAATCGACTTCTGCGGCCTCGACGGCCACCGCTTCGCCCTGGTGAGGGTCTACAACGACGCCCTCCTCGAGAAACTGCCGAAGGAAGGCGTTCTCATCCAGAAGAAGTATCTCGCTGACATCAAGAAACTCATCTCCCCCGAGGAAATCGAAATCAGCCTCACGCCGAAGCGCTTCTTCATCAGGAACAACGACGGCAGGGATATGGTGAGCATCCCGCTTGTGCAGTTTTCCTACCCCGACTATTCCATCTTTCTTGACAAGATGGAGTCGGGGTCCTGCTCCGTCGTGCGCACCAGCAGGACCGAGTTCTCCGACGCCCTGGCCCGCAGCCTGATCTTCAACTCCAGGGATGAGAACAGCGTGGCCATCACCATCGCCGCGGACAGCCTGACCATCGCCTCCAGCGACAAGTCGACGGGTTCGGCCACGGAAACCATCGCCGCGGAGTGCCAGAGCACGGTCGATCACATCGCCTTCATCACGAGGGGGCTCGTCGAACTGCTCTCCCGCCTCGGAGAAGACAGCCTGACCATCAAGATCGCCTCCGAGAACGGCCCCTGTTCCTTCCAGACCGACGACGACAAAAACTATGTCGTCATTGCCATGCCCGTTCATATCGTTGACGACGCCTACTATTCCGAGGAAGAAAATTAATGCCTGAAAAGAACGAATACACAGCCGCCTCCATCACTGTCCTGGAAGGACTCGCCGCCGTCCGCAAGAGGCCTTCCATGTACATAGGCTCCACGGACACGCGCGGCCTGCACCACCTCGTCTACGAAGTGGTGGACAACTCCATCGACGAAGCCATGGCCGGCTTCTGTGACAGCATCACGGTGACCCTGCATTCCGACAACAGCGTCACCGTGCGTGACAACGGCCGCGGCATTCCCGTGGACATCCATCCCAAGGAGCATGTTCCTGCCGTTCAGGTGGTCATGACCATCCTCCACGCCGGCGGCAAGTTCGACAACAGAAGCTACAAGGTGTCCGGCGGCCTGCACGGCGTGGGCGTGTCCTGCGTCAACGCCCTTTCCGAGTGGCTCACCGTCACCGTGCGCCGCGACGGAAAGCGGTACCGCCAGCATTACGCGCGCGGCGTGCCGCAGGACAGGCTGACCGTCATCGAAGAAGGCGTTACCGGGCACGGCACCACGGTGCACTTCAAACCGGATCCCGAGATCTTCGAGACTACGGAATATTCCTACGACGTGCTGAAAAAGCGCTTCGAGGAACTCGCCTATCTCAACAAGGGCCTCACCATCACCTGCATCGACGAGCGCATCAACGAGAAGCACACGTTCCACGCGGAAGGCGGCCTCAGGGAATTCGTGGAGGCCCTGAACGAGGGAGAGGAGAAGCTTCATCCCGTCATCTTCATCGAGGCGCTTCAGGAAAATGTCACTGTGGACTGCGCCGTGCAGTACACCACGAGCTACAAGGAGACCGTGTACTCCTTCGCCAACAATATCCGCACGGCTGAGGGCGGCACCCACCTTTCCGGTTTCAGGATCGGCCTGACGAGGGCCATCAACAACTATCTCAAGAATCAGCCTGACATCGTCAAAAAGCTCAAAATGCCCCAGCTTTCCGGCGACGACGTGCGCGAGGGACTCACGGCCATCATCTCCGTCAAGCTCCCGGATCCGCAGTTCGAGGGGCAGACCAAAACGAAACTCGGCAACTCTGAAATTCAGGCCGTGGTGGCCGGTGTGGTCTACGATAACCTGAGCCGCTACTTCGACGAGAACCCCAAGTACATCCGCCTCATCATCGGCAAGGCCGTGGATGCGGCCCGCGCCAGGGAAGCGGCCCGCAGGGCCAAGGAAATCGTGCGCCGCAAGGGCGCGCTCTTCGACAACGCCCTGCCCGGCAAGCTGGCTGACTGCCAGAGCAAGGATCCCTCCGACTCCGAGCTCTTCATCGTCGAGGGCGATTCCGCAGGCGGTTCCGCCAAGCAGGGACGGGATCCCAGGCATCAGGCCATCCTTCCCCTGCGCGGCAAGATTCTGAATACCCAGAGCTGCCGTCTTGAGAGAATGCTCGCCAACAAGGAAGTCAAATCCCTGATCACGGCCATGGGCGTCGGCGTGGGCGGCGAGGATATGGACATCTCCAAACTCCGCTACGACAAGATCATTATCATGACCGATGCCGACGTGGACGGCGCCCACATCTGCACCCTGCTCCTGACCTTCTTCTACAAAATGTACCCCTCTCTCGTGGAGGCCGGGCACATCTACATCGCCCAGCCCCCTCTCTACAGGGTGCACAACGCCAAGTTTGAGAAGTTCCTCAAGGACGACGAGAAGCTCGACGAATTCCGCATGGAGAAGGCAAGGGAATCCTTCTCCGTGATCTCAGGGAACGGCACTGTCCTGAGCGGGGCTTCCCTCATACATTTCCTCGAGTCCATTGAGACCCTGGGGAAGACCGTTTCCGGCGCTGAGCTCAACGGCATGCCGCGCCAGCTCTTCCTCGCCCTTGTCACCTGCCCCGAGAAAATTACCAGCGAAGAGCAGATCACGGCCGGGACGGGCGTCTTCCACGACTGGATGGAACAGAACGGCTACACCTGCCTGCTCCAGCACAATCCGGCCACCGAGGATGAGGAGGAGCGCGCCTTCGTGCTCTTCGAGAACAGGGAAAGCCATCAGACCAGGCGCGGCTTCGAGTTCTTCGCCTCCCGCAAGTACACGGACGGCTGGAACTTCTTCGAGACCCTGCGCTCGCAGTACGGCGGATCCTCCTTCACCGTGAAGAAACCCGACGGGGAATCCTCCATCGACGACGTCTTCAGGCTGCGCCAGTCCATTCTCGAGGAAGCCTGTAAGGGCTACTCCATCCAGCGCTACAAAGGCCTTGGCGAGATGAACCCAGAACAGCTCTGGGTTACCACCATGGATCCGAAGAACAGGAGCATGCTCCAGGTCCGCGTGACGGACGCCGAGGACGCCAACAACGCCTTTGAGGATCTCATGGGCGACCGCGTGGAGCCGCGCCGCGAGTTCATCGAGCGCAACGCCAGCAACCTCCAGGACGTGGACATCTAAAGCATTTTATCGAGAGAACGAGGATAACGTGGACACTGAAGAGAGAAGTGAAGATAGAATAGAAGAGGTGGGCATCGCCAAGGAACTGCGCGACTCCTACCTCGCGTATTCCGTATCCGTCATCAAGGGCAGGGCCATTCCCGACGCCCGCGACGGCCTCAAGCCGGTGCACAGGCGCATTCTCTACGCCATGTCGGAACTCGGCAACACGTACAACAGGCCGTACAAGAAGTCCGCCCGCGTGGTCGGCGATGTCATCGGTAAGTATCATCCCCACGGCGACTCCGCAGTCTATGACGCCCTGGTGCGCATGGCACAGGACTTCAGCATGCGGGATCCCCTCGTGGACGGCCAGGGCAACTTCGGCTCCATCGACGGCGACTCCCCTGCAGCCATGAGGTACACCGAGGTGCGCATGGCGAAGCTCGCCGGCGAGTTCCTCGGGGATATCGACAAGGATACCGTGGATTTCAGGCCCAACTACGACGGAAGCCTGGACGAGCCCGCCATCCTGCCCACAAAGGTGCCGAACCTCCTGCTCAACGGCTCATCGGGCATCGCCGTGGGTATGGCCACCAACATCCCCACGCACAACCTGGGCGAGCTCTGCGACGCCCTTACCGCCCTGCTCGACAATCCGCAAGCCACGGTTGATGACCTCATGCAGTTCGTCAAGGGCCCGGACTTTCCGACAAGGGGCGAAGTCTACGCCGGCAGAGGACTTTATGAGGCCTACCACACCGGCCGCGGCAGCATCCGCATCCGGGGTCGCGTGAGGGTCGAGGAGAGAAAGAAGGGACTGGAGTCCCTCGTCATCTATGAGATCCCCTACGGCGTGAACAAATCCGTCATGGTGGAGCGCATCGCCGCCCTCGTGAACGAGAAGAAGATCGAGGGCGTCACCGACCTGCGCGACGAGTCCGACCGCAACGGCATCCGCGTGGTCATTGATCTTAAGAAGGGCACCATCCCGGACATCATCACCAACGCCCTCTTCAAGTATACGCCCCTTGAGACGTCCTTCGGCATCAACATGCTGGCCGTGGTGGACAACCAGCCCATCATGCTGAACCTGAAGAGCGCCCTCACCATCTTCCTCGATCACAGGCGCGAGGTGGTCATCAGAAGGACGCGCTTCGATCTCGCGAAGTCCGAAGCCAGGGCACATATCCTGGAGGGCCTGCGCATCGCCATCGACAATATCGACGAGGTGGTGCGCATCATCCGCTCCTCAGCCAGTCCCGACGAGGCGAGGACGCGCCTTGAGGAACGCTTCGGGCTTGACGACATCCAGGCGAGGGCCATCCTCGACATGCGCCTGCAGCGCCTCACCGGCCTGCAGCGCGAGGAAATTGAGACCGAGTATAACGGCCTGCTGAAGAATATCGCCTGGTATAAGACCATCCTCTCCGACGTGAACGTGCTCAGGGGCGTCATCCGCGACGAGATCGCGGACATCAGGAAGAACTACGCCACGCCCCGCAGGAGCGATATCGTGCAGGAGGAGGCCAGGGGCTTCGACGCCGTGGATCTCATCCCCGACGACGAGGTTGTCATCACCCTCTCGCGGCGCGGCTACATGAAGCGCACGGGCCTCGCCAACTACCAGCAGCAGCACAGGGGCGGCAAGGGCATCTCCGCGCTCTACACGAGCGAGGATGACTGCGTGCAGGACTTCCTCACCACCACGAACCACCAGTACCTCTGCCTCTTCACCAACAAGGGACGCATGTACCAGCTCAGGGTCTACCAGGTTCCGGAAGGAAGCCGTACGGCCAAGGGCGTGCACATGAACAACCTTCTGCCCCTCTCCGACGGCGAATGGGTGACCACTGTGCTCGCCGTGCGCAGCTTCTCCGAGGAGAAGGCCTTCTTCTTTGTTACGAAGAACGGCATGGTCAAACGCTCCGATGCCACCCTCTACGCCCGCAACAACAAGAACGGCATCATCGCCGTGGGGCTGCTTGAGGACGACGAGCTTGTGCTCGTGCATCCCGTGCGCGAGCAGGACGAGGCCGTGATTGTAACCCACAAGGGCTACGCCATCCGCTTCGCCTGTTCCGAGGTGCGCAGCATGGGAAGGTCCGCGCGCGGCGTCAAGGGTATCTCCCTCAGAAAGGGCGACCACGTGGTCGCTGCCGTCTTCCTGAAGGGCGGCGATACCAGCACCACCATCATGTCCATTTCCGAGAACGGCTACGGCAAGCGCACGCAGTCGAGGCTCTACAAGCTGCAGTCCCGTGGCGGCATGGGCGTCATCAACTTCCGCATCACCAACAAGACCGGCGATGTGGTCAGCGCCATGCCTGTTACGGAAAACGACGGGCTGGCCATGCTCACCTCCAACAATAAGATTGTGCGCATCGGCGTCAGCGAGGTCTCGAGCACGGGACGGTCCACCATGGGCGTCAAGTGCGTCAATCTCGACGGCGGCGCCAGGGTTGTGGCCTGCGACCGGATTGACAACGGCGGCATAGTCGCCAATAGCATGGACGGCGGAGAAGACGCGGACACCAGAGGGGACCGCGGCTAGCTCACTTACGGGGTTCTCAGTCAAAGGAAACGCAATGATACACGAAGATTGTGGCCTTTTCGGCATCTACGGTCATGTGGACGCTGCCAGACTCACCTATTTCGGCCTCTATGCCCAGCAGCACAGGGGGCAGGAAAGCGCGGGCATCGTGAGCGTGGATGACGCTGGCGATATCCACGACCACAGGGGCATGGGGCTCGTGCCCGACATATTCGAGGAGAAAGACCTCCAGGCCCTGCCCGGCACCATCGCCGTGGGGCACGTGCGCTACTCCACCACGGGACGTCCGTCCATAGCCAACGCCCAGCCCCTCCTTGTCAACCACAAGGGGATGAACATCGCCATCGCCCACAACGGCAACCTGGTGAACACGTTCGAACTGAGGAGCAGGCTTGAGGACGAGGGCGCCATTTTCCGCGGGACCAGTGACACAGAGGTCATCATGCACCTTCTCGTGCGCGAGCTCGCGCACCACGATCCTGTCGAAGCCATACGCCGCACCTGCCAGCAGCTGCGCGGCGCCTACTGCCTTATCTTCCTTCTGGGCAGGCTCATGGTGGCCGTGCGCGATCCCTACGGCTTCCATCCGCTCTCCGTGGGCAGGCTCGACGGCGCCCCTCTTGTGGCCTCCGAAACCTGCGCCTTCGACCTCATGGACGCCGAGTATGAGCACTGCATGAAGCCCGGCGAGATGTTCATCGTGAGCGAGAACGGCGAGTCTTCCGAAATGCTCGGCGGCGTCATTCCGGAAAAGCCGAAGCAGTGCATCTTCGAACTTATCTACTTCGCCAGGCCCGACTCCTACGTGTTCAACGAGCAGGTGTACATCTGCCGCAAGAATATGGGCTGGCAGCTCGCCCACGAGTCCACGCCCGACGTGGACTTCGTCATGCCCTTCCCGGATTCGGGCGTCTACCCGGCCGTGGGATTCGCCCAGTGCGCCGAGCTCCCCTACGAGCACGCCATGATCCGCAACCACTATGTGGGGCGTACCTTCATCCAGCCGAGCCAGAGCATGCGCAGCTTCGGCGTGCGCGTGAAGATCAATCCCGTGAGGGCCATGATCGAGGGCAAGCGCATCTGCATCGTGGACGACTCCATCGTGCGCGGCACCACCATGATCACGCGCGTGCACAAGCTCCGCGAACTCGGAGCGAAGGAGGTGCATATCCGCATCTCCTGTCCCCCCATCCGCTTCCCCTGCTACTACGGCATTGACTTCGCCTCGCCGAAGGAGCTTATCGCTGCCAATCATTCCCTTGAAGAAATGAAGAAAATGTTGGATGTTGACTCTCTTCATTATCTGAGCATCGAAGGACTGCTCAGGTCGGTCATGCACTCCGACAGCTACTGCCTGGCCTGCTTCAACGGTGAATACCCGGTGCCGCCCTGCAGGCAGTACGGCAAGTTCATTCTCGAAAAAACACATTCGTAACTTACATATCTCTGAGGTTTTTATGAGCGTCGCTCGCATCAACGGCTTTGCGGACATGTTTGAGCCGGAAAGCTCGGTTTTCACCATGATGGAAGAACACTGCCGGGCCATCTTTCCGACGTATGGCTTCCATGAAGTGCGCATCCCCATTCTGGAGTACACGGATCTTTTCTGCCGCTCCATCGGCCAGGAGACGGACGTGGTCCAGAAGGAGATGTACACATTCCCCGACGGTAAGGGCAGACTGACCTCCCTGAGGCCTGAAGCCACGGCCGGCATAATGAGGGCCTACATCGCGGCCAGCCTGAATTCGAAGGAACAGGTCTCGCGCCTCTACACCTTCGGTCCCATGTTCCGCCACGAGCGTCCCCAGAAGGGCCGCATGCGTCAGTTCCACCAGATTGACTGCGAGCTTCTCGGCTCCGCGAGCCCCCTCGCCGACGCCGACGTCATCTCCCTGCTCGAGCAGTTCATCACGAGCCTCGGCATCGGCAGGCTGACCCTGCGCCTCAACAGTCTGGGCTGCTCCGAATGCCGTCCGAAGTACAGGGAAGCCCTCATCGCCTATCTCGAAAAGCATGAGAGTGAACTCTGCGAGGACTGCCAGCGCCGTCTGCACACCAACCCCCTGCGCGTGCTCGACTGCAAGAAGGACTCCCAGCAGGACTTCATGAAGGACGCCCCGCGCATTCTCGATTACAACTGCCCCGAGTGCCGTGAGCACTACGAGACGGTAACCGGCCTTCTGAAGGACAGCGGCATTGCCTTCGTGCAGGACGATCACCTGGTGCGCGGCCTTGACTACTACTGCCGCACCACCTTTGAGCTGCAGAGCGATGATATCGGCGCCCAGACGGCCGTGGCCGGCGGCGGACGCTATGACGGCCTCATCAAGAGCCTCGGCGGCCCCGACGTCCCCGGCGTTGGCTTCGCCTGCGGCATGGAACGTCTCGCTCTCCTCATGAAGAGCCCGGCTCCGAAGAAACCCGATTTTTACACTGTTTCCCTCGATCCTTCCTGCTACGGCCTCGCCTACCGGGTTTCCCGGGGACTCAGGCTGGCCGGCCTCACCGGCGAGCTCGGCTACGCCTCCTCGAGCATGAAGGCCGCCATGCGCCAGGCCGGCAAATCGGGAGCGCGCTACGCCATCATCATTGGCAGTGACGAGCTTGCCCGCAATGTCTGCGCGGTGAAGAACATGGACAACGGAAACCAGGAAGAGGTGGCCGTGGAAAACCTCGCCTCCTATATTTCAACGAAGGATTAGTCATGTCTGATCAGATTCAGGATCTCCAGCTGGAGCATTACAAGTACGTCACCGAGCTCGGTGACTGGAAGCGCACCCACAGCTGCTCTGAGCTGACCCTTGCCGACAACGGCAGGGAAGTCTGCCTCATGGGCTGGGTGCAGTTCCGCCGCGACCACGGCGGGCTTATCTTCGTCGACCTGCGCGACCGCGAAGGCCTGACCCAGGTTGTCTTCTCTCCTGACTTCAATGCCGAAGCCCATGAGCGCGCCGGCATTCTGCGCCTCGAGTACGTCATCGCCATCAGGGGCAAAGTGCGTCCGAGGCCTGAGGGCATGACCAACCCCAATCTCAAAACCGGCGAGATCGAGGTCGTGGTCAGCGACTGGAAGCTGCTCAACACTTCCAAGACCCCGCCCTTTGTCATCGAGGACCGTTGCGACGCCGGCGAGAACCTGCGCCTCACCTGGCGCTATCTCGATCTGCGCCGTCCCTGCATGCAGAAGAACCTCATCCTCAGGCACCGCGTCATGCAGTCCATCCGCCGCTTCTTCGACGAAAGCGGATTCATTGAAATCGAGACGCCTTTCCTGACAAAGTCCACGCCCGAGGGCGCCCGTGACTTCCTCGTGCCGAGCCGCCTCAACCAGGGCGAGTTCTACGCGCTGCCGCAGTCTCCCCAGCTGTTCAAGCAGCTGCTCATGTGCGCCGGCTTCGAAAAGTATTTCCAGATCGTGCGCTGCTTCCGTGATGAGGATCTGCGCGCTGACCGCCAGCCCGAATTCACCCAGGTCGACATGGAAATGAGCTTCGTCCGCGAAGAGGACGTCATGACCGTGGCCGAAAATCTCATCAGACGCGTCTTCCACGATATCTTCAACGTGGAAGTGCCCGTGCCCTTCAAGCGTATGACCTGGGACGAGTCCATGCGCCGTTTCGGCGTGGACAAGCCTGATACCCGCTTCGGCATGGAGCTCGTGGATCTCACGGACGCCACCCGCGGATCCGGCTTCAAGCTCTTTGCCCAGGCCGCCATGGTCAAGGCCATCAAGGTGGACGGCGGCGAGAAGCTGACCCGCAAGGATATCGACGGCTTCACCGAGTTCGTGCGCATCTACGGCGCCCAGGGCCTCGCGTGGATCAAGGTCAAGTCCGAAACCGACTGGCAGTCGCCCATTGTCAAGTTCCTCTCCGACAGCGAGAAGGAAGCCATCCGCGACCGTCTCGGCCTCAAACCCGGCGATCTCTGCTTCTTCCAGGCCGGCGATCCCGAAATGGTCAACGCCGCCCTCGGCAACCTGCGCGTGCACATTGCCGACAAAATGGGCCTCATCCCCCAGGACAAGTTCAACTTCCTCTGGGTTACCGAGTTCCCGCTCTTCGAGTACGACAAGGACGAACACCGCTGGGTGGCCTGCCATCATCCCTTCACCTCTCCCATGCCCGGCCATCTCGAGAAGATGACCTCTGACCCGGCCCACACCAAGGCCCGCGCCTACGACATGATCCTCAACGGCAATGAGGTGGGCGGCGGCTCCATCCGTATCCATTCCGCCGAAACCCAGCGCCGCATGTTCAAGGAACTCGGCTTCACCGAGGAGCGCGCCGAGAAGCAGTTCGGCTTCCTGCTCCACGCCCTTGAGTTCGGCGCTCCGCCGCACGGCGGCCTCGCCTTCGGCCTCGACCGCCTGGTCATGCTGCTCTCCCATTCCGAGAGCATCCGTGACGTCATCGCCTTCCCCAAGACCCAGAAGGCCACCTGCCTCATGACCGACGCGCCCAGCGAAGTCGCGGCCCTGCAGCTGCGCGAGCTCGGCCTGCGCCTGCGCGAGACCCCGGACAAGAAGAAGGCCCAGGAAAACGACGCGAGTGGCAAGTAGAAATACCCGTGTCCGGAGCCCTCAGGGCTCCGGTATCTCTTTTGCAGAACCGGAAAGGACACACGCTGTTCTTTCCGGTTCGTCTTTAAGGTGTACCCATGAAACTCAAGATTGTCCTGTACCCCGACCCGATTCTGGGGAAGGTCTGCTCCCCCATCCCGGAAATCACCGACGAAATCCGGACTCTTGCCAGGGATATGCTCGAAACCATGTACGAGGCTCCCGGCGTCGGTCTCGCTGCCCCGCAGGTGGGCAGGCTCATTAATATGGTTGTCTACGATCCCGCCGGCAAGGACGAACCGAAGCAGCCGCACGTGATCATCAATCCCGAAGTCACCCTCACGGGCCGGGAAATTGTCAGCGAGAAGGAAGGCTGCCTCTCCGTCCCCATGGACTTCCGCGCCGACGTGCGCCGCTCCGAAACCATCCACCTGAAGGCCCTCGATCTCGACGGCAATGTCATCGACAGGGATATCGACGGCTTCGAAGCCATTATCGTCCAGCACGAGACCGATCATCTGAAGGGCGTGCTCTTTATTGACAAAATCGGCCACATCCGCCGCGCGTTCTACGACAACAAGGTCAAAAAATGGCTCAAGAGACAAAAGCAGGAAAAGTAGTTTTCATGGGCACACCGGCCTTCGCCGGTGACATTCTGGCCTCCCTTCTCGGGTGGCCGGAATTTTCCGTGCAGGCTGTGTTCACCCGCCCTGACCGGGAAGCCGGACGAGGCCGGCGCCTTATGCCTTCGCCCGTGAAGGTCCTGGCGCTGGAGAAGGGACTGCCCGTGCATCAGCCTTCCTCCATGAAGACGGAAGAGGCTCTTCAGCTCGTGAGATCGTATGAGCCGGATTTCCTCGTGGTGGCGGCCTACGGCATGATTCTGCCCCAGGCCGTGCTCGACGCGGCCCGCCTCGCTCCGGTTAACGTGCACACATCCCTTCTGCCGGCCTACCGCGGTGCGGCGCCCGTGCAGAGGGCCATCATGGACGGCTGTGAAACCATCGGCGTCAGCATCATGCGCATGACGGCCGGGCTCGACTGCGGCCCCTTCTACGCCCAGAAGGAAGTGCCAGTGGGCCGCGGCACCACGGGATCGCTCTTTACCGAACTCGCGGCCGTGTCCGCCCCGCTCCTGCGTGGCGTTCTCCACGATATAGCGGAAGGACGCGCCGTGGAGCACGAACAGGACGGGAGCCTCGCCACCTACGCGGCCAAGGTGACCAAGGCCGAAAGCCATGTGGATTTTTCGAAGCCCGTGAAGAGCGTGGATGCCCTCATCCGCGGCCTCACGCCCGATCCCGCGGCTCACGCCCTCTTCCGTATAGGCGGGGCCGATCCCGTGCCCGTCATCATCGAGGAGGCCGTGCCCGAAGCCGGTGAGGAAACGTATCCCGCCGGCGCCATCGTGGCCACCAGAAAGAAGCTTTTCGTGGCCTGCCCTGACGGGCTCCTCCGTGTGGTGCGTATCAGGCCCGGCGGAAAGAAGTCCATGGACGCAGTCTCCTATATCAACGGCCTGCGCCTTTCCCTCTCCGGACCCGCGGTCATAGGAGAGGCCCTTCCTCCGCAGGGAGCGGCCGGGTAGCGGCATGGCAAATCCGTTTTCCCTCCTGGGACGCCTTACCCCTTCCGCGCGCAGCGTTTCCCTCCGGGCTCTTCTTCTCACCGGTGACGGCATGCCTGTGCAGCAGGCTCTTTCCCAGTCCCTCAGAAATCCGGAGCTGCCCCTTTCCGTGAAAAGGCAGGCCACGGATCTCGTGTATTCCGTTCTGCGCGCGGATATCCGTCTGGACTTTGTCCTGCGCCGTCTTTTTCCCCGCGCGGACAGACTCCCCGCTCTTTTCCTTCTCGCCGTGAAGACGGCGGCCTGCGCCCTGCTTTTTGAGGAGCACGCGCCGGCCCACGCCATTGTGAACGGAACCGTGTCCGATGTGCGCCGGCTCTTTGGAAAGGGCCTCGACCGCGTGGCCAACGGCGCCCTGCGCTCGCTCCAGCGTATGGGCTCTGCGCCGCTTTCCCCTGATTTTTACCGGCAGAAGGGAGAGTCTGACGATTTCCCGGCTCTCTGCCGCTTCTACAGCCTGCCTGAAGAAGTGGCCCGCTTCTGGCTTGCCCAGGAAGGCAGGGAAACGGCCATCGCGCTCATGAAGAAATCCTTTGCCCGTCCCTGCGCCAGAATCCGCGTGAATTCCTCGAGGCCGGGATGGGAAAATCTCAGAAGAACGCTCCTTGAGTCCGGCGCTCTTCCGCTTCCCGGCGCGGCAGGGGAAAGCGCGGGCGTTTATGTGCCTGAAGGCGGCCTCGACCTCTCCGGCAGAATGGACCTTACTTCCCTGCAGAGGGAGGGCGCGCTCTCCTTCCAGCAGGGCGCGAGTCTCTGCGTCCTGGCCGAAACGGGACTTCTCCGGCACGAAGACCCGGTATGGGACGCCTGCGCCGGCTTTGGCGGCAAAACCACGGCTCTTCTTGAGGCGGGACGCGTGGTCGCAGCGGCATCGGATATCTCCATCAGCCGGCTGCGGCACCTTCCTGCCGAGTGCGCCCGCCTGGGGATCGGAACGCCTCTTCTCTTCCTCGCCGATGCCTCCTGCCCTCCTCTCGCGAAGACTCCCGGAGACGCGCTTCTGGATGTGCCCTGCTCAGGTCTCGGCGTGCTCGCGAGGCGTCCTGACATACGCAGGAGAAAGCAGGACTTTGCCGCGTACGCTGCGCTGCAGGGGCGCATTCTGGCAAAGGCAGCGGCCCTTTCCGGGAAGGGCGCCTCTCTCTTCTATATGACCTGCACCGTGAACCGCGCGGAAAACGAGGACGTGGTCAGAAAAGCCGAACTCGGGGGACTCTGCCGCATCGAGGCGGAGTGGAAAACGCCCGTGGATTCGCCCCTGGAGGGCATGTACGGAGCCAGGCTGACCGTTCTCTAGGCTTTGTTTTTTTCTTCTCCGGCAGTTCCGTCCGCGCCGGATCCGGTTTCCGTTCCGGCTTCGCCGGAAGCCTGGCCGTCGAGCCCGAGCGCCGAGAGAATGCGCAGAAGCTCATCCTCGCTTTTGTAGGCGAGGCTCACGCGTCCTTTCTGGGGCGTGCCGGAAATCCGGGTGCGGCAGTGCAGGAGCGTGGAGAGGTGCTGTTCGATTTGTCTGAACTCTCCGCTCCGGCGGGCGGGAGCCGGGCGGGCCGGGGGTACTGCTGTCTCCGTTTCATTCCAGGGCATGTGGCCGGTCTTCTTCCAGGTGCTGACTGCGTCTTCAGAGGCGCGCACGGAGAGCCTGTCCTTCAGCATGTGGCCGAGCAGGATGCGGCAGGCCTGAGCGTCATCGGCCACGGAGAGCAGGCAGCGGGCGTGGCCCGCGCTGATCGCGCCCTTCTCGAGGCTCGTGAGGGCTTCTCCGGGAAGCTGCAGGAGGCGCAGGCTGTTGGCGATGCGGGAGCGGCTCTTTCCGAGCTTTTTGGCGAGATCTTCCTGGGTCAGGCTGAGTTTGTCCTTGAGTTCCTGTATGGCCCTGGCCTCTTCCGCGGGATTGAGATCCTCGCGCTGCAGATTTTCCACGAGGGCCACGATCATAACGTCCTCATCGGACATGGAGCGGACCAGAACGGGCACTTCCCTGAGTCCCGCCAGACGGGCGGCGCGCCAGCGGCGCTCGCCCGCGATAATCTCATAGCTGCCGGGAGTTCCGGTTTCGCGCACGATGAGAGGCTGGATGATGCCCTGGCTGCGTATGGACGCGGCGAGTTCCTCCAGGGAATCCTGTGAGATAGTTTTGCGGGGCTGCCTGACGTTCGGTCTGACGCTCGATATGGGCACGAGAACCGTCATACCGTCCTTTTTCCGTTCTCCGTTTCCCGGAGTCATATTTCCGGGAATGAGGGCGCTGAGCCCTCTCCCCAAACCCTTGTTCATCATTGCTCAGATCCTTGACTATTGATTCTTTTCTGATTTCACTGTGCAAAACGCCTGGAGGAGTGAAATATGTTCAAACCCGGCAAACACATTCTTCATATGATCGACAGCCATTCCACGGACGAGTTCTTCGTCATTTCCCTGGAGCTGGCCATGCACTGCGCTGAAACCATAGAACAGGCCAACGCCGAACTCTCCGCTGAGAACGGGCATCACCTGTCCAGCGTGAACGGCGCTGATGGCAAGCCCTACGCCTTCATCCTGAGCCGCGAACTCTGGAACCTGGTGCGCCGCGACCTGCACATCGGCGAGGAGGAACTCAATATGCAGAACGGTGTGGTCAAATCCGAACCTCTGGATGATTTCCGCAGGTTCATGGATTCGTGGGATTTCCCGTACGAGTATTCTCCGGCCGTGAAGTGCCCTGTCTGCGGCAGCGAGACGGAGGACTGGCGCACTGACCCGTTCCATCCCTTCCTGCTCTCAAACGCCAATATGGGCGGCCTTCTGGTGTTCCACTGCACCCAGTGCGGCAGCACCATCAGGCAGAAGCATTTCAAGGACAAAATGGTGACGGAGTTCACTCCCGCCGCCAGGAAAGACTAGATGGCCTTCCGTACGGCAACTTCCTGGGCGAGCTGCAGGTAGGCCTGCGCACCCTTGGATTTGATGTCGTAGTAGATGATCGACTTTCCGTAGCTTGGCGCTTCGGAAAGCCTGACATTGCGGGGAATGATGGTGTTGAGCAGATAGGCCGGCATCTTCGACTTCACGTCTTCCCTGACGTCGCGCGAGATGCGGTTTCTCTGGTCAAACATGGTCAGCAGGATGCCCAGAATGGCGAGCTGCGGATTGAGCTTCTGTTTCACCTTCGTGTAGGTGTCCAGGAGCTTGGCTATGCCTTCCAGTGCGAAGAACTCGCACTGGAGGGGAATGAGAAGTTCCGTGGCCGCGCACAGGGCATTGAGCGTCAGAATGCCGAGGGACGGAGGGCAGTCCAGCACGATGAACTCATATTCGTCCCGCACCTGGTCTATGACGTTTTTCAGGTACTGTTCCCTGGCTATTTCCGTGGCCAGCTCGACTTCCACGCCGACCAGGCTGATACTGTCAGGGATGAGATCCAGAAAGCGGGTACGCGTCTTTCTGGTACTCCTGTGTACGCTTTCCCTTGTCGGATTGTAGAAGGTGGAATAGAGATCGTTTTCGATAGCTTCCTGGTCTACCCCGAGCCCGCTCGTGGTGTTGGCCTGGGGATCGCAGTCGATGAGCAGCGTCTTCTTTTCCATTACTGCCAGCGCCGCGGAAAGATTGATGGATGTGGTGGTCTTTCCCACACCGCCTTTCTGATTAGCTACGCATATGACACGCGCCATGCTTTTGAAGCTCCTTCCTTCTTACATGTTTCACGTGAAACATGAAGAAGACGACTTTGGATGCATGATGTGTTTTAAGTGATACAGGAAAATCTTTAAAGTATTACCTCTTTTCAGTAAAGAGGTTTAGCTCTGTTCTTAATGTTTCACGTGAAACATTTACGGCTTCAGGAAGGGGAAAAGGTATGGAGAGCGAGAAAAAACCGAGCATACTGCTCGTGGATGACGAGAAGGAAGTGACCGATATCCTGTTCAAGCGTCTGTCGCGGAGAGGCTACCCCTGCAGGACTGCGGGTAACGGACAGGAAGCCCTGGATTCCATGAAGGAGAGCCCGAGTGATATTGTGGTCCTTGACGTGAAGATGCCCGTCATGGACGGGCTCACAGCCCTCGGCCACATTCTCAGGGACTGGCCCGACACGCAGGTCATCCTTCTTTCCGGGCACGCCGACATGCAGCTGGCTGTACAGGCCATAGAGGAAGGGGCCTTCGGGTACCTGATGAAGCCTGTTGATTTCGAAGACCTTTTGTTTAAAATAGAAGACGCTGCCACACAGAGGCAGCTCGAATCCCACAAATAAGGGCTGGCCGTATACCGGTCCTTTTCCCGAGGAACGTACTTCGTATGATGAAAAAATTTCTGTTTTCCTGCGTCTTCGCCTGCGCTCTTTCCCTTGCCTCCGGTCCTTCCGCCGGGGCTGCGGAAGTGACAGCGGATGACGTGAAGCCCGCCCTGGAGCAGCTCCTGAAGCAGCATCCGGAAATTCTCCTGGATTTCCTGCGCGAGCACAGCGAGACTGTGCTGGACATCGCCCAGCAGGGCTCCAACAAGCGCCGCATGGCAAATATAGAGAAACAGTGGAAGAGTGACGCCCAGGAGCCCAAGCAGGTGGCTCTTGAAGGACGGCCCACACTTGGAAACAGCGACGCGAAGGTGCGCATCGTGGCCTTCTCCGACCTCACCTGCCTCTACTGCCAGCGCGCCGAAAAGGTGCTGGCCGAGATCCTTCAGGAATACCAGGGCAAGGTTTCCTTCGTCTTCAAGAACCTCCCTCTGGAACCCAAGGGACTGAGCGGCCTGGCTTCCCAGTACTATGTGGCCATCTCCATGCAGAACGAGAGTCTCGGCTGGAAATTTTATGAGACCATGTTCCAGAACAGGGACAAGCTCCTCTCCGGCGGCGAGGAATACATGCGCGCTGCGGCCCAGGAAATGGGCGTCAACATGAAACAGATGGACTCCGCCCGCCGTTCCAAGAAGGTTCAGAAGATCATCGACGAGGATATTAAGGACGGAGAGAAGCTCCATATCGAGGGCACGCCTTTCTTCCTCATCAATAACCTCGTGATCCGCGGCGCCGTGCCCAAGGATATCTTCCGCAGAGCCATCGAAATCGAGCTGAACGCGGCCAGGTAATTTTCCGGCTTCGTTTCCCTTTGTCAGCACAAGCCCGCGGCCTCATCGTTATGGGACGCGGGCTTTTTCCGTCTCTTCAGAAAGGGCTGTTTTCCCCTGGGCTGTCTTCCAAAAGCACTCCCTTTCTGCCATGATTGGCGCCTGTGCCCGCTGGCCGCCTGGCCCGGTCCGGAATATTGGAGGTCGTCCCATGAATGCGTTTCCCCTTGCCCTTGCTGCCACGGGCTTCACCTTTCTCTGCACCGCCGTTGGCGCGGCTTTCGTTTTCGTGGTGGGCCATTCACGGAAGAAGACAGTTGTTCAGGTTTCCCTGGGCTTCGCAGCAGGCATCATGCTTGCCGCCTCCGTGTTCGGGCTCCTGATTCCCTCCATAGACGGAGCCCGCGCGGCGGGTGGAGGTCTTACGGCTCCGGCCGGCGGATTCGTCCTGGGCGTCCTCCTTCTCATGCTCATGAACCGGCTCGTGCCGCACCTGCATACCAACGCGGACGAACCCGAGGGCGTCAGATCGGGCCTGGGGCGTCAGTCCCTGCTCTTCCTTGCCATCACCATTCACAATGTCCCAGAGGGCATGGCCCTTGGCGTGCTGGCTGCTGCGGCCGGAGGTTCCGTTCCTGAAGGCATGGGCGCCCTTATGGCTCTCGCCATCGGTATCGGCATCCAGAACATCCCCGAAGGCACTGCCGTGTCAGTCCCCCTCTTCGCCGCGGGCGGAACAAGGAAAAAATCCTTTCTCCTGGGAGTGCTTTCCGGCGCGGTCGAACCGGCAGGTGCCCTTCTCGTGGTCTGCTTTCAGGATCTCGTTGTTTCCCTTCTGCCATGGTTCCTGTCATTCTCCGCGGGCGCCATGCTCTACGTGGTGGTGGAGGAACTCATTCCTGAGTCCCATGCCATGGCTGGCGGCGAATCGGACTGGCCCACAGTCTCCGTCCTCGCGGGATTCCTCGTCATGATGGTGCTTGACGTGGCCCTGGGGTAAGGCCGAAGGGTGTCCCTGTCCGGGCCCGGAAACAAAAAAAAGGAGCCCCCTCCGGGGAGCTCCTTCAAATCGCGGCGCGTGCGCCGCGGCGGAAGTTCCTTTCTTCAGCTGACGCGCCGTACGCCGATCAGCTTCTCTTTCCAGTATTTCTTCTGCAGCTGATCCATCTTCACCGTCTTTCCCGGCTTGGGGCTGTGGATGAAGTTGTCCCCTCCCGCGTAAATACCTGTGTGCAGTCCCGTGCCTGAGCCGCCCACCCTGAAGACAACGATGTCGCCCGGGGCAGCCTCGCTTTTCGACACGGCGTAACCCGCCCTTGCCTGCTGCGAGGTCATGCGCGGCACTTTGACGCCGTTTGAGAGATAGGCCCAGTAGACGAGGCCGGAACAGTCAAATCCCTGGGAGGGGGAAGCCCCGCCTGATTTGTATTTGGTGCCTATCTGGGAGTAAGCCGCGCGCACTGCCTGGGAAGCCTTGTAGGAACCTCCCTCCGAATGGTGGTTCGCCGCGCCGCAGCCGGAAAGGAACAGAACGGCCGTGATGACGGCCAGGGGTTTCAGGAGAAGTGTTCTGTTCATAATGCGCCTCATACGTTGATTTTGTCCCTGCTGGTCTCCTCGTGTCCGCAGGGAAGACCTCTGACAATGGAATTTTATTGAACTTATCGGCCGGTTTCCCCGGGAGTATTACCCTTATGGCTGCAGGGCGGCGCATTCTGACGGCACAGGGCCGGGCTCTGCATGGAATTGTGATGAAGAAGGAACGCGTTCCGGCGGAATGTCATTCTCACGGCAAAGGAAAACAGCCGGGCGGGGAAGGGAAAAAATGAAAGAAATTTTTTTCACAGCCTCCCTCTTTTTCCCCGGAGACGTCCCCGTACACAGCCCGGACTGCCGGAAAATGACTTCCGACTCGCCGGAAAGACGACCGGACAAGCCCTGCGTATGGTGCGGACTGTTGCGTGAAAAAATGAAAGCATATAATAAAAAAATGCAGGAGATACGACTGCGGGTCCGCCGGATCCCTTCCTGCAGCAGTGGCTTTGACTGCAGGAAACATCCGCACGGGAGCAGCAGTCTTTTTTCCGCCATACGGCAGAGGATGTTTTATCAGCATCATTTTTAGAACACCTGTGCAGGAACACAGGCTGCTTAGAACGAAGAGCCAATCCCATGAGTACTACCCCTATTACCGTTAGAGGCTATGTTGCCGTTCTCCCCCGCACCATCGAAACGCATCAGTCGCGCGTCGCCATCATTCAGGATGACCAGGAATACAGGGTTCTGACGAAAGGCGCCGGAGTGGATCTCATCGACGACGTCAACGCCCCCATCGAGGCTGTGGGCACGGTTGAGGAGATCAACGGAGATAAGTACATCACAGTCCGTAAATACAGGCTGCTCGAAGACGAAAACAGCTGGGATGAAGATGAGGGGTAGCAGGCAGTCCCGCGTTCCGTACGGTGGACAGACTATCCGGCAGTCTGAGAAAAAATGACGCGCCCTCCCCGTCAGGGAAAGGGCGCTGGTATACCTGGCCGCTGGCGCGCTTCAGGCGCGTCAGCGGCCTTCTTTTTTTGGGGGGAACCGGAACTCAGGAAAGCAGATTCTTCTGGACCGTAACCCTGCGTATGTGCTTCTGCAGGCGTGTCCTGTGAAAATCGCCGAGAATGGCATCGAGGAAGGGTGAAGGAGACAGGGCCACCCTGCGGCCCCATATGTGGCGTTCGTCTGCCACGGAAAGATAGAGCGCCTCCGAGGCCCTCGTGATGCCCACGTAGAAGAGGCGCCTCTCCTCTGCGGGATCGGAATCCTGACCGTCCTCTCCCCCGAAGAGCGTCTTCCGTGAAAGGGGCAGTATGCCGTCTTCCACCCCGGGCATGAAGACAGCGCGGAATTCAAGGCCCTTGGCCGCGTGTATGGTGAGGAGGCGCACGGACTCGGCCTTTTCCTGAAGCAGCTCCACCTCGCTCTGGAAGCTGATTTTTTTCATCAGACCGTCCCACCCGCCTTCGGCGTCGTATGTTCTGCAGAGTTCCTTCCAGGGGTCTGACGCGAAATAGAGGGAAGAATATCCCCGTGATTTAAGGACGGCCTCAGCCCTGGCGGGTTCCGGCGGAATGCCGTCAGCAAAGAGCGGCGCGGGATTTTCGTCCTGACCGCCGGCCATGGCCCGGCTGACGCCGTCCAGAATGGCGGCCGTTGTCTCGTCCTGCCAGAAAAGCTGCTCGGCCGGGACCTGAACGGGAATGCCGTGTTCCCTGAGGATCTTCGCAAGAACCGGAATCTGGGCCCTGAGACGCACCAGAACCGCAATGTCGGACGGCGTGAGGGTGCCGGACAGAGGTTCGTTCCTGTCGGAAGCGTCGAGCAGGGAATGGGACGTGGCGCCGATGAGGCGGGCGATCTTCCCGGCTATCCAGCGCGCTTCCGCGCCCTCCCCGGGCGCCTGGAAAAAGTTCAGGCTGGCCCTGAGAGGCCGGGCCGCCTTCAGAAAGCCGGATGCCGGGCGCGAGAGCATGGCCGTTCCCGCCACGGTGAGGATTTGCTGGCTCGAGCGGAAGCTCTCATGCAGGGTCAGGACGGAAAGGGAGGGCCACATGGCCTCAAGGACGCCGCGTATGTCGCTCGTGGAGCCGCGGAAACCGTAAATGGCCTGATCGGGATCGCCGATACCGAAGAACCCCGTGCCGTCCGCAGGCAGCATGGCCTTCAGGATATTCACCTGCAGGGGGGAGAGGTCCTGTATCTCGTCCACAAGCACGTGCTTCGGCCTGAACGTTCCCGCGGCGCCGGACGGATGGGCGGCCAGCCATTCCAGCATGTCCGTGAAGTCGAAGTCCCTGACCCGGGCGAGGGAACGTCTTTCACGGTACCGTTCCAGAATGCCGCGGAGGAACCCGGAACCGGGATCCTCCGCTCTTTCACGGAAATAGTGGATGCGCCGTATGGCCTCCCGCGCCACGGCTGCGGAAATATCCGGCTCCAGGGACCGGGCAGCCCGCATCAGGAGCGCGTCCTCCTCAGTTCCGGAGAGGAGCCTGACAGAGGGATCGCTTTCCTGAATGAGCCTCCAGGCCAGGGCGTGAAAGGTGGAACAGGTCGGCAGCTTCACGCTGTCAGAAAGCGGAGCCGAGAGACGCTCACGAATCTCGCCCGCGGCTTTCGTGCTGAAGGTGAGGACCGCGATATCATCTGCCGGCACACCCTGCCCCAGAAGCCATCTGACGCGTTCCGTGAGGAGCCTGGTTTTTCCTGAACCCGGACCGGCCAGCACGAGGAGCGGGCCTCCCAGATGCGTGCAGGCCTTTTCCTGATCCTCAGTGAGGGAGAAGCGCTTCTGCTTCGCTTCCTTCTTTCTGTGGGGAGAGGCGTGGCGGGTCAGCTCGAGAAGACTCATGGCCGCGTCCCCGCACACGGGGGCGCTTCCTGTTTCAGGCTGCGGCGTGAGGCGCAGGGACACGCGCGGCCCAGGAGAACCCAGTTCCTTCTTTTCCTCATCCGAGAAGATGGTCACAGTCCCGAACTCGCCGTCAAAGCCGGCGTGGCGGGTTACCTGCCCTGCCCTGATGCGGCGCACGGCCTCGCCGAGCGGCTCGGAGAACCGGGTGATTTCATCAAGAGGAAGGCTGTTCAGGATCCCGAACTCGCTGCCGAGGGCTCTGAGGGTTTCGCTGAACTTCTCCTTTATCTTCTTTGTTGTGGGGGCTGCGCCGTAAATTTCCGAAAGGACAGTGGGAAGGGGAAGAATGGGGTGCACCTCAGGCTCTTCCTTAAGATGGGGTTCTTCCTTCCTGTCAGCCAGATCCCAGACTCTGTGCATGACGCCTATGGTGAGAGGCTTTCCGCACACGGGGCAGATATTGCCGTGCTCTTCGGCTTCTTCCGGCGACATGACCACGTGGCAGTTTCTGTGCCCGTCGTAATGATACTTACCCTCCTCCGGGTAGATTTCGAGCGTTCCCTCAAAGTATGTGTCCGAGTTTCTCTGATCCCTGGGAAGGCGGGAGGCCGCTTCGCGGAGCGCGGCGAACATGCCGTCGTAGCTGACCCTGCCCGTGAAGAGATTGGCCTCCCTGCCGAGGTTGGGACCCGAGTGCGCGTCAGAATTGGACACGAGGGCGTAGCCGTCGAGGGCGCTCACGAGGCGGTTCATGCCGGGATCCGAAGAGAGTCCCGTCTCTAGGGCAAAAATATGTTCCGTGAGGCTGCCGAAGCAGTCGTGGATGTCGTCAAAGCCGGATTTGGAACCGAACAGGGAAAACCACGGGGTCCACACATGCGCGGGAATGAAGAAGGCGCGGGGGCAGGTATTGAGCACGAGATCCAGAAGATCCGCTGAGTCGAGTCCCAGAATGGGCCGTCCATCGGAATTAATATTGCCTATCTGACCGAGTTTCTCCGAAAAGCGGTCCGCGTCCTCGAGCGTGGGCATGAAGACGAGATTGTGAACTTTTCTGACTTTCCCTCCCCTCTTGTAGATGGAACTTATCTCTGTCTGCAGGCAGAAATAGGGAGGACGGGCCGGAGAGGAGGCGAGATCCGGGAAGACGGGTTCGGGGGCGGCTGTTGGCCTGTAGAATCCCGTCTCCTCGTCAAAGACGAGATTGTCCCTGAGCTCCTGCCGCCACTTCGGGTGCGTGAAATCCCCTGTGCCGAGAACGTTGATGCCCTTGACCATGGCCCAGCCGCAGAGATGCGGCACGGTCAGCTGTTTGCTCGTGGCCATGGAAAAGCGGGAGTGAATATGCAGATCGGAGATGAAGGAATTCATGGAGGGCCCCGTTAAAATTTTTACTGCGGCCTGTGCGGGGAAGATCCCGTTATCCGGGCCGGACACGGCAAAGATCCGCGGTATGTCTGTAAATATAGTGTTCTGGCGTCCTGTCCGTCAAAGCGGAACCGGCGGATCAGGTGCCCGGATGGAGAGCGTTTTTCAGCATGGGACTGAAGCCCCCGGGAGTCCCAGAGATTCACTGCTCTCTTTCCCCTGCTCCGGCGGATTTGTCCAAAAAGGGGCAGAAGGAAAGAGCCTGCGGCGTGGAGCTGCCGTCCGCTTCCTGGAGTACGAGATCAGGGAGAAAGCGGATATCGTGCACGGTGTCCTTCGCTGCTTCCACAAGCACGCGGACTGCCGCGTCCTCCGCCCCGGGGCGCACGAGGAGGGCTTTGCGCATGCCGAAGCGGCAGGAGCCCAGGGCCTCCGCGAGGGCGGTGAAACGGGAAGCGGGAAAGATAAGGTAGAGAAGTCCGTGATGAACAAGGGCCGCACGCGCGGCACGTATGAAGAGAGAAAGGGATCCCTCCCCGCGGCGGGCCGTGTCGTTGAGACTGTCGCGTGAGGCTCTTCCCTCCCCTCTCTCCCAGTACGGTGGATTGGACAGCGCGAGATCAAAGGCGGGACGGGGGAAGGCGGCGCCGGCGCGGGAGAGGTCGAGCATGCGGAAGACGGCCCGTTCAGAGAGATTCAGGAGGGATATGTTTTTTCTGGCTGCATCGATGAGGGCGGGACTGAAATCGACGCCGAGGGCGCGCACGTTCTCAGAGCGCAGGAGAAGGCCCGCAGTGGAGGCACCCTGCCCGCAGCCGAGGTCAATGGCCGCAAATCCGGGGCCCGGCGGAAGCCAGGGCGTATCGCGGCAGGGGGTTTTCAGCCCGAAGTGAGGGGAGGCGCCGAATTCCCGGGCAGCGAAGCAGGCCAGGAGAAGGGCGTCCAGCCCGAAGCGCATGGAGCCTTCGGGCTGGACGAGATTCTTTGGGAAGCGGACCGCCACGGGCAGCGTCCTACATGAGCGAGTTGTCCCAGTTGAAGAGGCCGGGCCTGCGCACGGGCGGCAGGGAGGCCGGGATGTTTTCCTGCATGGAAACAAAGAAGCTGTACCCGGCTTTTTCAAGTTCCGCCTTGTGCGCGCTCAGGTTGAGCTGCCAGGCCGGATAAATCCAGGTGTTTTCGCCGTACTGCCTGGCCCAGAAAGCCTCGTGCTTGGGGCTCATGAAGGGTTCGTTGAGGCGCACGCCGAGTGTGCCGTAGCGGCTCATGCCAACGGGCCAGCAGCCGGCCAGCACCATGCCAAGAGGCAGGGGGCTCAGGCGGGGAAGCTCAAGGAAGTCACGGGAGCCGAGCTCGGGAGAGACAATGGCTGCCGTGAAGCCCATATCTTTCAGCACATTGACGGTGGCCGGATTGGAAATGTTGCAGAAGGGACCGGCCGTGAAGGAGGCCTTTTCGTCGTCCAGCATCTCAGTGGTGAAGAGTCCGACCTGCCAGGGGGAGTTGAGGACGAAGGAGCGGGCGCCGTCCCGCCACAGGCTCAGGACGAGGCGTCTGAACTGATCTTCCTCGTCAGGCCAGATGACAGGCGGCAGCCACCAGCCGAAGCGGTTGATGACAGTATGGGAAATGGCGGCTGATTTGGAAGAAACCCAGAGGCAGGACAGAAATTTGCGGGCGCCGCGCGTTTCCTTGCCCTGGGGAAGGCTCGCGTGGACGACCATGTCGGGAAGGCGCGTGAACCGGCAGGGAATGACGCGGTTCGGCCGTGAGGTCACGTTTTCGGTGGTCCGCTCGGGCATGCACTCGAGGCGGCTCTGCCATTCGTTGAGAATCTGCGTGAGTTCCTTTTCACGCCGGTCAATGAGGTAGACGCATACGCCTGCTTTGGGAGTCTTGTGTCTGGGAATGCGCAGGAGGAGCGTGCCGCCCTTGGGCGTGAAACGGGTGACGGGAAGCGTGGTGTGCCAGTTCTCGTCCTCCACGCCGACGCGCAGGTAGTCCTTCGGAAGGAGCGGAATGAACGGCTTGATGAAGGGGGCTCCCTGCCTGTCTATGCCGATCTTGCCCACCAGCAGGCCGGAACTGGTCTGTCCTGAGGGATCCACGGGCACGGCTGTGTGCTGCGGCAGGAAGCGGGCGCGGGTATTGGGCCGTCCGAGAGCCATCTGCAGGATGCCCTCGGCCGTCTTTTTGGCCTCGGGATCGCCCGGATTGTCGCGGAGAATGCGGTAGGCCGTGACCGTGTGGTAAACGTAATGGGGGCCTTTCTTGCGGCCTTCGATTTTCCAGGAGACGAGATGGGGAATGCCCGTGAGGGTTTTGACGAGCACGTCCATGGAGAGATCCTGACAGGAGAAATAGCGCCCTGTCTGGAAGCGTCCCCCCGGACGGAGGCGGCGTCCGTCACCGGTGTCGCCCACGCGTTCACCGGGAATGCGCGTCCTGCCGGAACGGGCTTTTTCCGCGAACCTGCCGCGGCCCTGCTGGTCTCCGCCGCGGAGTGCTTCCTGCCCCTTCTGGAAAAGCGTCTGAATGGTGTTGCCGCCCTGCTGGTAGACGCGGCGGCAGGGCTGCACGCAGCGGCCCCTCAGGCCGCTCTTGCCTCCCATGTAGCTGGACCAGTAGCAGCGTCCGGAAACGCAGTAGCACAAGGCGCCGTGAATGAAGCATTCGAGCACCACACCATCGGGACAGGCATCGCTCATCTGATGGATTTCATCGATGGAGAGTTCGCGGGGCAGAACCACGCGGTCAGCGCCGAGGCGTTTGGCCTCAAGAAGCGAGGCGGGGTGGGTGAGATTGGCGAGTGTGGACAGCGTGATGGAGCCCGTATACCCCGCCTGGCGGGCGATATCGACGAGGGCAATATCCTGGATGATGAGGCCGTCGATGCCGACCTGATTCTCGAGGCGGCTGATGAGCCTGTAGGCGGCGTCGGTTTCGGAGGGCTTGATGAGCGTGTTCATGGCCACGGTGACCCGGCAGTCCGACTCATGGGCGAGATCCGTGAGCCGTGAGAGCTCGGTGAGGCTGAAGTTTTCAGCCTGCATGCGCGCGGAAAACTGCTTGAGGCCAAGGTAGATATTGTCAGCTCCGGCCGCGAGAGCGGCGAGAAAACAGGAAACGTCGCCGGCGGGGGCCAGGATTTCGGGATGTTCGGGGGTGGGTTCGGGTATCTGTATTCTGCTCATGTGCTGTCCCTGGCGCCTTAGCGCGCGGAAGGATCGGAATTTTTGTAGTAGTCGGTGAACCAGTCGTAGAATTTCTGTATGCCTTCCCTGAGAGGCGTATGGGGCATGAAATGCGTGAGTTTCGCCTGATCGCCGGCATCGGCCCAGGTGGCCGTGACATCGCCGGCCTGCATGGGCAGATAAATCTTTTCAGCCTTTCTGCCCATGACGTCTTCGATGGTCCTGATGAATTCGGAAAGTTCCACGGAGTGGCTGTTGCCCACGTTGAGGATGCGCCAGGGCGCCGAGCTGGAGGCCGGATCGGCTTTTTCCGCGTCCCAGAGGGGGTCGGCCCTGGGAGGCAGGGGCAGGATGCGCGCCATGACTTCCACGATGTCGTCAATGTAGGTGAAGTCCCTGTGCATTTTGCCCCCGTTGAAGACCTTTATGGGCTTGTTGCTGAGAATGGCCGTGGTGAAGAGGTGCAGGGCCATGTCTGGACGTCCCCACGGGCCGTAGACAGTGAAGAACCGCAGGCCTGTCGAGGGGATGGCATAGAGGGAGCTGTAGGCGTGGGCCAGAAGCTCGTTGCTGCGTTTGGTGGCGGCATAGAGGCTGACAGGGTGATCGGCCCCGCTGTGCGGCGAATAGGGAAGCGCTGCGTTCAGGCCGTAGACAGAGGAAGATGACGCGTAGACGAGATGCTTCACAGGATGCTGCCTGCAGCATTCGAGGATGTTGGCGAACCCGACGAGGTTTGAGGAAATATAGGCCTGGGGATTCTGGATGCTGTAGCGGACGCCGGCCTGGGCAGCCAGGTTGACCACGTGGGTGAAGTGCCCGTCCCTGAAAAGCCGTTCCAGGGTCGCCGCGTCGGCGAGATCGGTTTTGATGAAGGAGAAGTCCGTATCGTTCTTCAGCTGGGCCAGACGGTCCCTCTTGAGCTGGACGCTGTAGTAGTCGTTCAGGCTGTCGAGGCCGGTCACCCGGTGCCCCTCTGAAAGGAGGCGCTTCGCAAGGTGAAAGCCGATAAAGCCCGCGACACCGGTGATCAGAATGTGCATGAATACCTCCTTTGTCCGGGAAAAATAGGCCAAGAGAGGGGAGCGCGCAAGGGCCGGAGAATGTGCCGTGACGGGCTTTCCCCGCAGCTTCCGCGCCGGGATGGGGACTTGCAAAGAAGAGATGGAAAACGCTATAAAGGCGGGATCTGAACAAGGGGCAGGCGCGTATTCCCGCTGCCTAGATCCCTGATTTACAGAGATTTTTTTCAGTGGCGGAGATACCGGAATTATTATGGATACCAAGGATACCAAGAATACCAAAACGCAAAAGACCGGCGGAGCCGGAGGAAATACGAAGAAGGACGATGGCAGAAAGGCCTTTGGCCGGAAGCTTCGTCAGAACTGGTATGAAGGCCAGAACAGGGAGATAGTGGTTTATTATCTCATAGCTGTGGCCTTTCTGGAACTCATTGTCGGCTGTGTGGCCTTCTTTTATGGCGTCGCCCATCCCACCATGGGACCAGACGGCACGCGTATGGCGAATTTTCCCTGGGTGGGCTGGCTCATAGGCGCCCTGCTCTCCCCTGTGGGCCTGATGCTTATCCTCCATCTGTCGGGGCAGTTCTTCTCCCGGTCCCTTGATGCCGTGAACGGCGGAGGGGCAAAGGGAGACGGAGACTCCGGCGAGGTGCCGGAGCGCGTCCAGCGTTTCTACAATATCATGAGTCACGCGCCCACGGTGGTCATCCTGCTCGGGCTCCTTGTCATCGGTGCCTGTCTCTTTTTCCTGGACAGCGCCATGGGCGCGCTCGGCAGCGTCGGCAAGGTGCTGTCCGGCTATATCCCCTGGATTCTGGGCTGCATCGCCGCGTTCCTGGTGATCTGCTACATCGCGAAGCTCTATTTCCTCAGCCGGCACCGCCGCATGATGCAGGAATACGCCTACAGAATGAAGGTGCTGGAAACCACGGGCATCATCATTGCCTCCAAGGGTTCCGAACCGCTCAAACTGCAGGACGGCCGCGTTGTCCCCATAGAGAGCGGCAAAGTGCCTCCGTCGCTGCCGCCGTCCGGTGACGGCACGAAGCCTGACGGCGGGGCCGGATCCGACGACGTGGTCGATGTGGACGAAAGCAGCATTGTCGGCAGCAGCGGTGAGGAAAAGAATTCCGCCGGGGACGGGGAAAAGGGCGCGGACAGTTCTTCCACCGGGGCGTCTCCCGCTGGGGCTGACGCCAAACAGGGCGCGTAGCGCGCCGCGGTGTTTTTCCTGGGCTTCGGAGGTCTTCCTCCGGAGCCCTTTTTTTGTGCCCGGGAAAAAACAGAATGGCACCGGGCAACGAAAAACCCCGGGGCGGTACGGTCTCCCCGGGGCTCTCTGTGAGTCAGACGGCTGTCCCCAGCATAATGGCGGACACAGAAGGGAAGCCCTTCCCGCGGTGACAGCGCGGCGTTATTCGAATTTGCTCCTGTCCGGGCGCACTCTGAGGGATTCGGCGATAATCTTTGGATCCTCCTGGGGACGCGCTTTGGCGCCGAGCTCGGCGTTGCCTCCGTAGCAGACGAAGCCGTCCGGGGCAAGTTCAACGTAGCCAGCAGCAAGCACCTTCCCGTAGGGAAGCTGCTCAAACATATCGGCGTGATCCACGCGGCGCGGGAAAAGGAACGGTACCGGCTGACCGGAAAAATCTTCGACGATGAGGTATTTCACGGAATCCTCCAGTAAGGAACTGCCCGTCGGGCAGGGGGCCGGAGCCCCGGTTAAGTCCATGTACAGTCTTTCTGACTATGCCTATTTCTGACGGTTTTGCAAATAGCGGCGGACGGCCCTGTTGTGGTCGGTGAGGTTCGTGGTGAACTCGTGGGCCCCGCCGTCCGTGATGGCTACCATGTAGAGGAAATCATGCTTTTCGGGGTGCAGGGCCGCGCTGAGGGCCGAGAGCGCGAAAGAACAGATGGGGCCCGGCGGCATGCCCGGATGCCTGTACGTGTTGTACGGGTTTTTGTCGTCGCTGAGATCCGCGCGGGTGAGGTTGCCGGAGAAGGCCGGTCCGAGGCCGTAGATCACAGTGGGATCGGCCTGCAGGAGCATGCCCCTGTCCATGCGGTTCTGATAGAGCCCAGCCACGCGGGGGCGCTCCCCCGGGCTGGCCGTTTCCTTCTCGACTATGGAGGCGAGAATGACGGCGTTCCGCATGACATCCCTGGCTGGCCTGGGACTGCCCCACAGGGGGCCGGTCCGGCGCCAGAAGTTGTCGACGATACGGCCGGCAGCGGACCAGGCCTGCTTCTTTCCCAGAGCTTCCCCTTCAAGAGGCGTCTTGATGAGGTAGGTGTCGGGCATGAGAAAGCCCTCGGCCGTGTCGAAGGGGATGCCGTAGTGGCGGAGAAATTCGGGATCGCGGATGACGTCGGCGAAATCTCCTGCCGTGCAGAGGCCTGCCTGCTCGAGAATGGCCGCGGTCTGCCACCATGTGAGTCCCTCGGGTATGGTGACGCGGGTCAGCACGGGCTTGCCGCTGATGAGTTCGTTCAGGACCTGGTCCGGGGTCCAGCCCGTATTCAGAAGAAAGCGTCCTGCCTTCATTCTGCCGCCCGCCTCGCGGTACCTTGCGAGAAGACGGAATTTGAAGGGATCGGTGATGACATTTTTCGCCTTCAGGGCCGTGGCTGCGCGGGAAATGGTCATGCCCGGCGTCACGTCGAAGGAGACGTCCTGCCCCGGTGTCTCGGGCGGGACATTCAGGAAGGTATAGGCTTCATAGCCGCACCAGAGGCCCGCGGCTGTGAAGCAGAGAAAGAAAGCCAGAAACGCTGACCGCAGAAATTTCCACATGTAAGGATACCTCCGGGCGATCCGCTGGCCCCGCCCTTATCTGGAGCGGTAACCGTCCCCTTCCGCCAGCGTGGCGCTTGAGGGGGAGTGCAGGTAGGATTCAAGGATGCGCACGGCGGCCTGCTGATCGAGGACTGCCTTGCGCCTGCTGCGCCTGAGACCCGCTTCCTCAAGGTCCCAGGCTGCCTCTTCCGAACTCAGGAATTCCTCCATGAGATATACCGGGCAGGGAAGGCGGTGCAGGAGTTTTCTGACGAAGTTGCGGATCTGGCGCGTGGTCAGACTGTCCGATCCGTCCGCGAGAAGAGGCAGGCCCACCACCACGGCGTCCGGCTTCTCCCGGAGAACGCGGGCAGCCAGGGCGTCGAGAAAGGCCCTGCGGTTCGGGAAGCTGTCCAGGCGGATGGTCTCCAGGGGATAGGCCAGGATGCCGTCGGGATCCGTGGCGGCAAGGCCCGTGCGGGCCAGCCCGTAGTCGACAGCCACGAGTTTCACGGGAAATCCTCTCTCTTTTCAATCCCCGCGTGCGCGGGGATTGAAAAGTTTAGTAGATTTTTACGAGCCTGCGCACGTCTTCCATGGTTTTGGCGGCGAACTCGCGGGCTTTGGCGTTGCCGGCCTCGAGGATGCCCAGGACATCGTCGTCGGTCAGCCTGCTGCGGCGCTCCTGCAGGGGATCGAGGAGCTCGTGCAGGTGCTTCAGGAAGATCTTCTTGCACTGCACGCAGCCGAGGCTCGCGTTTTTGCAGTTCTCGCGGATTTCGGCCTGCTCCTCGGGCGTGGCCATCATCTTGTGATACGGGAAGAGGTTGCAGGCATCGGGATCGCCGGGATCGGATTTTTTGACGCGCGGCGGATAGGTGAACATGGTTTTGATTTTGGGCTCGATGTCATCGAAGCTGTCGCGCAGGAAGATGCCGTTGTTGTAGCTCTTGGACATCTTGCGTCCGTCGAGGCCGGGGCACTTGCAGGCCGGGGTGAGCATGGCCTGGGGCTCGGGGAAGTAGTCTCCGTAGAGGCCGTTGAAGCGGCGGGCGATTTCGCGGGTAAGCTCCATGTGGGGCAGCTGATCCTCACCGACCGGAACGCCCTGGGGTTTGTACATGAGAATGTCGGCGGCCATGAGGATGGGGTAGCACAGGAAGCCGGTGCAGCTCAGGTCCTTTGTGGTGATCTGCTGCTGCTGTTCTTTGTAGGTGGGGTTGCGCTCCACCCAGGAAACAGGCGTGATCATGGAGAGCAGGAGGGAAAGCTCAGCGTGCTCCTTGAGATCGGACTGGCGGAAGATGGTGCACTTCTCGGGATCGAGACCGGAACCGATCCAGTCCTTGACCATCTCGATGGTGTTTTCCCGGAGCGCCTCTGTTCTGTTGAAATCCGTGGTGAGCGCGTGCCAGTCAGCCACGAAGAAGAAGGCTCTCAGCTTGTCCTGGAGGTCCACCCAGTTCTTGAGGACGCCGAAATAATGTCCGAGATGGAGGGGACCGGTGGGGCGCATGCCCGAAGCAGTGCGAATTTCAGTACTCATGGAAAGTGTTCCTTTGAAGATTAGATAATGTCCAGGATTCTCAGCAGGAGCCCGTAGCTGCCGTTCAGGAGGGGGCCGAGCACCATGTCCAGAACGCGGGTTACGATGAGCAGCATGAGAATGAGAAAACCGTAGCGCTCAATGGAAAGATAGGAATACGCGTAGCGCGCAGGGAGAAAGTAGGCCAACACTTTGCTTCCGTCCAGAGGCGGGACAGGGAGCAGATTGAAGAAAGCGAGACAGAGGTTGATCGAGACACCGGCGAGAAGCGAGCGCACCACGAAGGTCTCTGTGGGCGTGGCCATGAGGACCATGGAAGGATCGATGAGAAGCAGGATTTTCAGGAGGCAGGCGAAAAGCACGGCCAGGATGATGTTTGTGCCCGGTCCGGCCAGAGAGACGGTAAGCAGGCCTCTGCGCGGATTGCGGAAATTGCGCGGGTCAATGGGGACGGGCTTGGCCCAGCCGAACACGAAGCCGCCGCTGATGCTCGTGATGATGAAAACCACGAGCCCCAGCACGTCGATGTGCGGAAGGGGATTGATGGTGAGGCGTCCCATGAACTTCGCTGTGGGATCGCCCTCCCTGAGGGCCGCCCAGCCGTGTCCGACCTCGTGGAGAATGATGCCCAGATAGGCGGGAATGAAGACCACGGCAAAGCGGCTGACTGACTGGGCGAAGCTGCTGTCATGCAGGAAATCCATCATAGACTGTCTGTTTCCGAAAGCTGTTAGAGTGTTTCCATGGTGACGCGTATGTCCTGGGGCCTGCCGGAATAGATCCAGCTGGTCACGAGCACGTCGGGCCCCGCAGCGGCCATGTCTTCCGCGTTGCCGGCATTGATGCCGCCCGCGGCCAGGACGAGAAGGCGCGGACTGACGGCGCGCAGTGCGCTCACCGCGCGGGCGAGGTCTGCGGGACTGAACTTGTCGAGCTGCACGCCGTCCGCTCCGGCGCGGGCGAAGCGCAGGGCCGTTTCCACGCTGTCCGCCTCGCAGATGACGCGCTTTTCCGGCGCGGCCCGGCGTATGGAGGGAAGGAGGCGGGCGAAGGTTTCCAGTCTGTCCTCCCCGCCGAGAAAGGCAATGTGGCGGTCGAAGAAGAGAAGGCTTTCCGAAAGCCCGGCCCTGTGCACGATGCAGCCGCCGTCCGTGGCGGCCGCGAGGCTCAGGAGCTTGGCACCGGGGAAATTCTTGCGCGTGGCGGCAACGGCGATGTCCGGCCTGCCCCTGCGGGCGGCGTTGACCATGTCCTGCGCCCTGGTGGCGATGCCGCACATGTATTCAAGCACGTTCTGGGCGATTTTCCAGGCCCTGTGCAGATCGTCCGCCCTGCCCGTGCAGGAAAGGAGGCAGGGCTTTCCCTCAGCGGCAAGTCCGTCTTCCATGCGGGATTCCACCGTGAGGCCGCAGCGGGAAAGAATGCGGGCCGCGGGCTCTGTGCCCGAGACCGTGCATTTTTCAGCGCGGGGATAAAAGCGCATCCTGCCCTTTCTGGCGCCTATGCCGAGGGAAGCCGTGGTGAGATCGCCGTAAGGGCAGTCTTCGAGAATGAGGCTGTCTATGAAGGTGTCGGAGTAGTGCATGCGCATGGGATTGCCTCCCCGGCTAGCCGACGGAGACGACACTCTGCACGGTGATGGTGTCGCCGGCAGAGATGTGGCGGTCTATGGTGAGGAGTTCGCCGTCACGGATGACGAGCGCCGTCTCTTCCATGACGCCGAGCGCCTGAAGAAGCTGCAGTACGGTTTTCGGGCGCCGTATGACTTTCTTCCTGTCTCCGGGCATAAGATGCACCGTGATGACGGGTTCCGGACGTCTGGTTTTTTCCTGGGTGGCCTGGTCCATGATTCCTCCCTGCGGGGCGCAGCCCCGATGCGGATCAAGAAGCTGAAAAATAGCCTGCGGACGCGCCAAAGTCGACACCGCCCGCCTAGAGGCAGGCGCTGCTGAATCCGGGATCCCGGGGCAGGCTGCTGCCCGAGGCGCAGGCCCTCGCGAGCTCATCGCAGCGCTCGTTCTCCGGATGCCCCGCGTGGCCGCGCAGCCAGTGCATGGTCACCTCGTGCGTCTTCAGGAAAGGCAGGAGCTTTTTCCAGAGATCGGTATTCTTCACGGGTTTTTTGTCGGATTTTATCCAGTTATTTTTCACCCATCCCTTCAGCCAGCCCCTGGAGATGGCGTTGCAGACGTACTGCGAATCCGAGTAGATCGAAACCCGGCAGGGCTCGGTGAGCCGGCCGAGGGCTTCGAGGACGCCGGTTATCTCCATGCGGTTGTTGGTGGTCATGGCGAAGCCGCCGCTGATCTCCTTTCTGGTATCAGAGCCCTCCAGAGTGAGGATGGCGGCCCAGCCGCCGTTCCCCGGGTTGCCGAGGCAGGATCCGTCCGTGTAGATGATAACGTGGTGCAAGGTTTCTCTCCTGCTGTTAGAGGTCTTCCGCCGCGTAGTTCACGTAGGAAGTGACGAGCAGGAGCGTGAGATTGTTGCCCACCTTCTGCTTGCGGATGTGCGTGCGCGTGAAACCGGCGTTGTGCAGCATGATGGCGAGCTTGCTCTCTTCAAAGCCGAGCCAGCGGTCGCCGTAGGTGACGCGCATGCTCTCATCGTTGTGATGCAGGAAGTCGGAAATGAAAAGCCGGCCGCGGCTGTTCAGGATGCGCCTCGCCTCGGCAAGGGCCTCGGAAGGCACCTCGAGATGGTGCAGGACGAGATTGATGGAGGCGAAGTCGGCCTCCTGATCGCGCAGGGGCAGATGCTCGAGGCTTCCGATGCGCAGGGAAATGCGCGTCGCGGCTTCGGGAAGTTCCTCGAAGCGCCTGTGGCAGATGTCCAGCATGGCCTGGGAACCGTCAACGCCCACCACGTTCCTGGCGCGGCTCAGCATGCGCAGGAGCACGGCGCCCGTGCCGCAGCCGAGATCCACGGCCAGCCCGCAGTTGTCGGGAATGGCCTCGCAGACCGTCTTCGGCAGATCGTAGCTGCCGAGAATCTTTTTGTTCAGGTTGTCCCAGTTCTCGGCCACGCTGTTGAAGAAATGCTGGGTTTTGGCGTTCTTCTCCTCGAGGATCCGGTTTGTCTCCACGGTGTCCTCGGGCGCCTCGGGAATCCTGTCGAGATAAGGGGCGAGGGTTTTCAGAAATTTCTGGACGTCAGCGTCCTGATTCGCCTGGTAGAAGACCCAGAGGCCGTCCCTGCGGAAGGTCGTGAGCCCCGCGTCGGAAAGGACGCGGAGATGCCTCGAGATGCGCGACTGCCCCATTTTGAGAATGGACACCAGTTCGTTCACGGAAAGCTCGTGGTGCAGGAGAATGCGCAGAAGCCTCAGCCGCGTCTCATCGGCGAGGGCCTTGAAAATGGTAACTGTGGTCATGTGTGCTCCCGGGATTATGCTGGCACGTGTGATCCGGAGAGTATATCTGGAAAAACGCATATGTCAACGCGGCCGGGGGACAGGAAAAAACGCTTTTCCAAGGCATTCAGCGGCTTTGCCGGGAGGTTTTGGCCATTCTGATCGTATCCGTGTATCCGCATATATCCGTTCCCGGCAGCCGGGAGAGCGGGAGGGTTCTGGACGATATCCCTCCCCCCGGGTACACTTGCCGCATGGAAAACGGGAAGGAAAATACGAAACGGAGGCGCCCAGTCCGGTGCATGCCCTCGCCGACGCGCCAGGACGGCCTGGCAGGCCGCATCATCGAAAGACTGGCGCAGGACTCGGGGCAGGAAGTCCAGTTCAGGCTTGTGGAGCTCTGGAACAACTGGAAGATCGTCATGGGCCCTCTGGCCGGGCTGGCCGTGCCCCTTGGGCACAGGGGGAAGAAGCTTGTCATCGCGGCCGAGGACAATATGGCCCAGCAGGAACTCACTTTCTGCACGGACGAGATCATAGCCAGAGCCAATTCCTTTCTTGAAGGACCGTATTTCACGGAATGCCAGGTGAAGCTCAGGCTCGGGCAGAAGGATCTTCTGAACCGGGAGGAGGCGCCCGGTGTCCGCCCTCCGGAAAAGGCCGCGGCCTCGGGCGTGTGGCTTTCGGAAATGGATCCCGGTTCTCCCGTGGCCCGCTGCTACAGGGCCTTCGCTGCCAGGGGGAAGGACAGCGGACAATAAACCGGACAGACGGGAGCCCTGCTCCGCGCCCCCTCCCCTTCATACAGCCGCCCCATCCGGAACACGGCGGTTTTCCGGTTTCCACAAACCTTCAGATAACACGGAAGGGAGCTGTTCTATCCCCGGCCCGTATTGTGTCAGGCCGTCAGTGATGTGACCTTTCCGCAGCCAGGACGTTCCGTGCCGTGGGTACGGAAAAGCGCCGCCCGGAAGCCGGACGGCGCTCTGTAAATGCAGCGGAAGGGAAAACTACACGCTGGCAGCGGCGAGGGTTTCCTCTACGGAGGCGGCCCCTCCGGCGTTGAGCCCGCACAGGGCGCGCACGGCAATCCTCAGCATATCCTCTGTGAGGCTTACGCTCTGGGCACCGTTATTGATGGTGCACACGCCGTTTGCGAAAGACAGCCTGTAAGCCTGGCGGGATTTTTCTTTGCCGGAACGCACGATATAGTAAATCTGATCCCTGTTGTCGGCGATATAGAGCTTCTGGCGCATCTGAACGCCATATTCCTCATCGTACCAGGAGCATTCGGAAAAGATTCTGCCTTTGAAAACAAGCTCTCCGCCCACATCGCTCTGCAGACGGATTTCGCTCATATTGGTATGCTGCGTTTCCATGATGCCTCCAGGGGTGTGCAGTGACTGCTGCAGCGTTTCCACGACCTTATGCCCGGAAAACCCTTTCGTCAACGGGGCAGGCCGCCGTCCTTCTCCTCTTTTCCCGCCTGCGTGACGTTTTCGTTCTTCTCAGAACGCTTCGTGTCCATCTTGTCCGGGGGAAAGTAGTTGACGGCCCAGGTGAGGCCGAGCACGTAGGCAGCGGAGACAACGCTCACCACGGCGTTCCAGGGATGGCTTGTGGAGAAGGAGAGACGCATGAGCAGGGTGCCGACCACGAAGCCGGAATTGCGGAATACGGCGTGGAAGGAGGGCATGAACTGCTGGGAAAGGAGAACAAGGGCGATGTCCGCGAAGATGAGCACCGTGTAAATGGTTTCGAAGAAGTGGTGCTCCGTGCCGTAGACGGCCTGCTGAAAGAGATCCACCAGCCCCGTGCCGGCGAAGATGCCGAGCAGAACGAGCGCCAGCAGCTTCTTGCGGATGATGTAGCCTGCCTGGTTTTCCCTGGGCGCCGTGCTGCTGTAAGAGATGCGGCGCACGATTTTGAAGTAGAAGCCGAGCGCGATGAAGACCACGAGCGCGCCTGCGGCAGAACAGGCGATGTGGAAGAGCGGCGTGAGGTTGGTGGAGATGTCCACGGGCTCGGGGAGGTGGGAGAGCTGCTTGAAGGCATCACGCAGGAGGATGAGCGCCAGGATTTCAAACTGCTTGCCCACGGAACGCGAGAAGGAGCTCGGTATGCTCATGATGAGCTCGATCACCTCGACCGCCAGGATGAGGGTGAAGGCCAGCTGAATGGCGGCAAAATGGCTCGATGGCGTGATGGCCGCGAGGGCGGACGGCATGAGGCCTGCCCGCCTCGCCTGGATGAGGGCGAGGGCGAGAAGATAGACCCAGAAGAAGATGCCGGCGAGGCGCCGCTGTGAAAGGGACGCCTCCCAGAGGTGTTCGAAGGCGTCAAAGAGCGCGATGAGCGGATTGAATCTGTTGAGGATCATGCGGCGAAGCCCCGTTTTAAAAATAATTTATCATATACCATATCGGCGGTGCGGTCTATTCCTTGCAATGGTTTAAAAGCGGGATTATTAATTTTTTTTAAAACTTTTCACGGGGATACCGTGACAGGGAGGTTTTTTCAGTATGCCTCAGAAGGGCCCTCACATATCCATCTCTCCCGACTTCGTTGTCAACCGTATTCTGCGCATCAATATTGATGATTTCCAGAACTGGCCGGAGTCTGTCCGAGAATTCGCCATTTCCATCGCGGAGGAGCTTTTCCTTGCGGCGTACAACCCCTTCGTGAACGCGGATACGGTGCGGCAGAGCGTCAGGGCGCACTACGACAGGGATTCCGTCGCCCTTGCCCATTACTACGCCACCGCCATCAGCGAGGGCATCACCATGTTCTGGTCCGCTCACGAGGCTGAGGTGAAGTTCCGGGATCATCTTATCGAGGAACTCCGCAAGATTATGCCCTCCGAGGGCATTCTGACTGACCCTGCCTCTCTGGTGGCCACGGAGACGGACGCCACGGACCTCCGCATGGAACTGCCCCTTGTGGTTGTCGAGCCGGATACGGCCGAACAGGTGGCCGGAATCGTGAAGCTGGCCAATGAACTGAAGTTCGCCCTCATCCCGAGAGGCGGCGGTTCGGGCATGACCGGCGGCGCCGTGCCGGCCCGCCGCAGATCCGTCATCGTCAGCATGACGCGCATGCAGTCCATCAGCAGCATCGATCTCGAGGCCATGACCGTGACCTGTCAGAGCGGATGCATCACCCAGGACGTGATCAATGCCGTGAACAGGGCCGGCGCCCTTTTCTCCGTGGATCCGGCTTCCAAGCTGGCCTCTTCCATAGGAGGCAACGTTTCCGAGAACGCCGGCGGCCCCATGGCCTTCGAGTACGGCACCACCATCGACAACCTCCTGTGGTGGCGCATGGTCACCCCCACAGGTGAAATCATCTCCGTGGAGCGCGAGAACCACCCCCGCCACAAGATTCTTCCCGATGAGACCGCGGTCTTCGTCGTCAAGGACGTGAGCGGCGGCGTGCGCAATGTGGTGCGCCTGAAGGGCGACGAGATCCGCAGGACGGGACTTGGCAAGGACGTGACCAACAAGGTCCTCGGCGGACTCCCCGGAGTGCAGAAGGAAGGCACGGACGGCATCATCACCGAGGTCTGCTTCACCATCCATCCGAAGCCCAAATACAGCCGCGTCATGTCCGTGGAATTCTTCGGCCGCAGCATGCGCCCGGCCGCTGTTGTGGTCCGCGAGCTCGTCGGCCTGCGCAACCGCATCCGCGAGCAGGGCGACTTCGCGCATATTTCGGCCATGGAAGAGTTCAACGCCAAGTACGTCCAGGCCATCGACTACCAGACCAAGAGCACCAAGTACTCCGGCCATCCCATTTCCGTGATCACCGTGCAAGTGGACGGCGATGATCCCTATCTCCTCGACAAGTGCGTCAACGACATCGTTCAGGTTGTTGAGCAGCAGGAGAACGTGGATATCACCGTGGCGCGCGACGCCAAGGAAGCTGACCGCTTCTGGGAAGACAGGCACCGCCTTTCCATTATCGCCAAAAGGACGTCCGGCTTCAAAATCAACGAAGACGTGGTCATTCCCATTGACCGCATCCCCGATTTTGCCGCGTTCCTGGAGCAGGTGAACCTCGAGTGCACGGCCCAGGCCTACCGCGAGGCCCTGCAGGAAGTGGGGCGTCTCTCCGGTTTCCCCATGGAGGACAGGGGATTCAACAAGGAATTCTCCTACGTCTCCAAGGCGTCCGTAGGCGGTCTTCAGAGCGAGGAAGTCTCTGACGACGAGATGCATGCCCGCTGTGTCGCTTTTCTGGCCTCGCTCAGGGAAAAGTATCCCCATCTCGCCAAATCCATCGAGAAAATCGAGGCCCACATGGAGGCCTCGCGCCTCATCGTGGCGAGCCATATGCACGCGGGCGACGGCAACTGCCACGTCAACATCCCCGTCAACTCCAATGACGCGGATATGCTCCGCCACTGTGAGGAAGTCGCCAGCCGCGTGATGGCCCAGTGCCAGGAGATGGGCGGCGCCGTTTCCGGCGAGCACGGCATCGGCATCACCAAGATCCGCTTCCTCAGCAACGAGCGCATGGCCGACATGAAGGCCTTCAAGGAGCGCGTGGATCCGAGAGAGGTCATGAACCCCGCCAAGCTCATCCAGCATGAGCTTCCGGTCCGCCCCTACACTTTCTCCTTCAACAGGCTCATTCAGGATCTCAGCGAGAGCGGCCTTCCCGACAAGGACAAGCTCATCGGCATCCTGACCTCCGTGCAGACCTGCACCCGCTGCGGCAAGTGCAAGAGCGTCTGCCCCATGACCATCGCGAGGCGCTCCCTCCAGTTCCATCCGCGCAACAAGAACATGGCCTACGGCATGCTTGTGGAGGCCATTTACTACTCGCAGATAAACAAGGGCAGCGTCGACGAGGCTCTGCTCCGCGAGCTGCGCAGGCAGGTGGAACACTGCACGGCCTGCGGCCGCTGCATGGCTCAGTGCCCCATGAAGATCCCGTCCGGCGAAGTGGCCCTCCAGCTGCGCGCCATGCTCGATCACGAAGGAGCCGGCGGTCATCCGCTCAAGGAAAAGGTCCTCGACTGGGTGGTGAAGGATGTGCCCCAGCGCGTGCCCAAAATGGCAAAGCTCGCCTCCATAGGCCAGAAGGTCCAGAACAATATTCTCGGCTTTGTGCCTTCTATCTGGAAGAAGCGCATGCAGAGCCCCATGTTCTCGGGCCCGGGGCCCAAGATGGGCTACAAGAATATCTACGAGCATCTGCGCATCCACAGGGGTAATATCTTCGCCCCTGCCGAGTTCAGAAAGGGCATGCCGCTCGTGCTGTACTTCCCCGGATGCGGCGGCGGTCTCTTCTATGACCGCATCGGCCTCTCCTCCATCATGCTGCTGCTCAAGGCCGGCTTTGCCGTGGCTGTGCCCCCGAGGCATCTGTGCTGCGGCTATCCCCTTCTGGCCGCAGGCATGGACATCGAGTACGACGACAACCTGGCCAAAAACAGGCAGTACCTCGCTTCCATGCTCCGCAGCTTCGCGCAGGAAGGCTACGAATGCCACCACATCGTGACGAGCTGCCCCACCTGCATGGACAGCATCGAGCGCTACGGCCTCACCGAGCAGTTCCCAGACCTGGACATCCAGGATGTGGCCCAGCTGACCCTGCCCCTGCTCCAGGCTGCCCGCCAGCCGGGCGAGGCGGCTCCCCTGCCCGCCGGCACGAGGCTCCTCTATCACGGTTCCTGCCACTGTCCCTGGTCCGGCGTGCACCGTGTCAAAGGACACCAGATGGTCATTAAGGCCGTTGGCGAATACAGCGGCGCCACGCTCGAGCTGAACACAGGCTGCTGCGGCGAGTCCGGCATGGGATCCGTCACGTCTCCTGAGATCTACAATATCCTGAGAAGCCGCAAGCAGGAAAACCTGGCCAGGGCCATGGGCGACAACTACAAGGATATTGTCCTTGTCGGATGTCCCTCCTGCAAGATTGGCGTGGCCCGCTGCTTCCTCAACATGAAGCGCAAGAACCACGTGGTCCATATCGCCGAATTCCTGGCCGGTCTCATTGACGGTGAGGACAGGAGGCAGACCTTCCGCAGGCTCGTTGGCGAAACCAAGGGCGAGCTGAGGGTCATCAATATGGATGAGGTCAGGAGCGGCACGGAAAAATAGCCTACTCCGTCTGTAAAAAGAACATGAGGCGGTTCCGGATCTGTTCCGGAGCCGCCTCTCTGCGTGAAAGGCGTCTGGTGCGCCCGCCGGCCCCGTGCGGGCGGCGGGGAGCCGGTCCGGTTGACAGCGGGCCCCCGGGTAAATTACATTTGAAAAAGACAGGGCTTTCTGCGCTGTTTTCCGGAGGGATGGCAGAGCGGTCGAATGCGGCGGTCTTGAAAACCGTTGTGGGCGTGAGCCCACCAGGGGTTCGAATCCCTTTCCCTCCGCCATACTGATTTCTTCACATATCCGGCCATCCATCTCAGTCTGCAATGCGCTGAATGGACGGCCTTTTTTATGCTCGGCAGAAGAAAGCCCGGGAAACGCCCGGGCGTGGCGGCAGGCGGTAAAGAGTGTAGTCTTCCTCCAGACGGGCCTGCGTTTTTCAGACAGCAGGGACGGAACGGAAGTCCTGCGCCGCAGGCGCTGCTGGACAGGGCGCAGGGTAGTGTAAAGAATCTTTCGCACTTTTCAAAAATACAAATGGCTCGCCAATCGGTTAAAGTTTTTGTGCTTCAACGAACTTCCGACAGGAGAGCCATTCCATGTCTACTACCAAAGACCCCCAGCAAAAGAAAGCCCCAGTCATCCAGATCAACCAGGAAGTCCTCCATAACAAC